>Scrappy_p2__coassemble_476_pt1 | contig 166786 bp, 151 predicted proteins | sample Scrappy_p2__metabat2_low_PE_024 | metagenome-assembled genome bin Scrappy_p2
ACACATTTCGGCTATTGCCGGTAATAATCACTCAGGATTCCGAGAGATCATTTTACCTCACATACAGACACAATTCCCAGCATACACATAGCAATCCCCAATACTTTTCCTGCCTTATTCATAAAATCATCTCCTTCCTTTACGCCACCTCAACACGCCTGGGATTTTTTCTGTATACAGTTTATTAAAGCACCAAATTGTTTATCTTATTTTACTATATCTTTCTTATTTCAGTCAATATTTTATAACACAAATCCGCACATTTCTATTTCCTTCCTCGTTATATAAAGTGAAAGGCGGTTTTAAATCGTGTCCACGGACCTGGAAGAACCGGTTTTGCCTGTACCTGTCCGCGAAAGAGAACCTTGTTCCATTCACTCCCGACTCACCGGGATTTTCGTATTTTCCCATCTGCTTTTCCTGCTTCTGCAGATTTCATTCCACTGACAATTTCCGCAGATTTCCTCCCTTTTTCCTGTTTCCAGAATCCTTTTCTGTACTCTCTGCGTAAACTCCGAAAAGTCCAGTTGTTCATTTTCCTTCAAATCACAGAAAGAAAGGACTGCCCTGTCATACGTTTCTACCTTATCTGCCGTTTCACAGACTCCATCTTTTAAGTTTGGACAGGCAGAGCAGATATTGTCTCCTGCGACTGTCATTTCCACCAGTGCGCCCTCTTCCAGAAGTGACAAAATCTCTCCCATATGACGCACAAAACCCTGACTGTATCCTTTTCCTTCAAAATAAGCAAGGCACATACCATGATGCGGACGTATCTTATATACTTTCTGTTTATCCATTTTTCCCTCTTCTCTTTCCTCGAAAACCGGACAAGTTTTTTCTTACCTTAACACAGCTTGTAAAAATCAGCAACTCATACTCTTAACTTCTTATTTCTTTTCTGCTTTTTTCGCATACTCTGTTGTCACCAGACTTTCGTATTTTACCCTTTTATTCAATTCTCCGGCATCTTCCAGAACATCCTGAAGAAGCTCAAAGCTTTCCTGTTCAAAAATAAGATTTTCCTTCCATGTATCCTGTTCATAGTATCTCTTCACAATGGCAGTGATCGTTTCCAAATCTGTCTCGGAAAACTGCGGTGCGATCACCTCTGCGATTTCCTCCGGCGTATGATTCTGCACATAATCCATTCCTTTTTGAAGGGCATTTGTAAACTTCTGCATCACTTCTGGATTTTCTTTCATATAACTGGATTTTGCACAGTAAGACGTATACGGAACATAGCCAGAATCTACGCCAAGGGAAGCTACTACATAGCCTGCACCTTCTTTTTCAAGAGCTGTGGCAGACGGTTCAAATTCTACGCTGAAATCTCCCAAGCCCCCTGAAAAAGCGGCTGCTGTGGAACCGAAATCAATACTCTGATTAATTTCCAGGTCTTTTTCCGGGTCAATTCCCTGCTGTTTCAAGATATACTCAAAAACCATTTCCGGCATACCACCTTTTCTTCCCCCAAGCACATCTTTCCCCTTTAAATCCTCCCACTTAAAATCCGGCATTTTCTCTCTTGCCACAAGGAAATTCCCGGCTCTCTGGGTAAGCTGGGCAAAGTTTACAACCGGGTCATTTGCTCCCTCCTGAAAAGCGTAGACAGAAGCCTCCGCTCCCATAAATCCGATTTCCGCGTCTCCGGAAAGAACTGCCGCCATTACTTTATCCGCACCAAAACCAGTCACAAGGGTAAGGTCAAGGCCTTCCTCTTTAAAATATCCTTCTTCGATGGCAACATACTGCGGCGCATAAAAAATAGAATGGGCTACCTCGTTTAATGTGATTTTTACAGGTTCCTGCTTCTCCTTTTCTTCGGCAAAGGCAGTCACAGGCAGGGCTACTGCCGCCAGAATCACAGCCAGAGATGTTGCGATATACTTTTTACTTTTCATTCAGATTCTCCTTATTGGTCTCTCCTGTTATGATATGCAGAAGGAAGAAGAAGGTGAGATTTTAGGGCATCGGCTTGACTTACTATCATTACAATGATATGATTTTTATATCATAATGAGGGAGAGATACAAAATGGGAAAAATACAATTATTTCACGGCACAGACCACATTATTGAAAAACCTGATTTTTCTCTCGGAAAATGCCATAATGACTATGGCAGAGGATTTTATTGCACTCAGGATCTGCCGATGGCTATGGAATGGGCATGTAAGCAAAACACAGACGGATTCGTAAATGAATACTATCTTGAACAGGATTCTTTACAGATTTTAAATTTACTGTCCCCCCAATATAACATTCTTCACTGGCTGGCATTGTTATTGAAAAACAGGACTTTCCGGCTTTACAATGAAATTGCTATAGATGCCAGAAATTACATCATCGAAAACTTTTTCATTGATCTCACAGATTATGATATTGTGATTGGTTACCGGGCAGATGATTCCTACTTCTCTTTTGCGGAAGCATTCGTGCAAAACGGACTGTCCCTTCGCAGTTTAAATCAGGCTCTCCGACTAGGAAAATTAGGAAAGCAAACTGCGTTGATTTCAAAAAAATCTTTTGAGCATTTAACATTTAAAGGCTCTGTCCCGGCAGATAAGCTTATATATTATCCGAAATTTATTACACGGGATTCAAAAGCCAGAGAAATTTATAAAAAGGAAATCCAGGGAAGACGTTCTTACAGGAACGATATTTTTATTCTCGATATTCTAAGAGAGGAGATTAAAAACGACGATGCGCGCATACAACGAATCTTATCTGAATGATGCCAAAAACAATCTGGCAGATTTTTTTGATTATGCAGTCCGGGACTGTAAATTAAACCCGGATTCATTTATACAATTATTTATTCAGTCCGGATACGCAGATAAATTTGAGCGTGGAAACCCCTCTGTTATTTCAGGTATGTCCGGAACAGAACTTGCAAGAGCTGTACTGTCTTCCGTTTATCCGCTCCGCACTTTTCCGGAAAAATCTTTTTCCCCGGAACGCTCCCCTGTTTACTGGGCAGGATGGGCACTGGCAGAATATCAATGGAGTACGGGCAAACGGTTTAAAGATATTTTTTCCAGAATTTCCCTTTCAGAAATTATTTCCATGTATTCTGTATATCACGAAATGGATATAGAACACTTCATAGAAGACATGAATATAAAATATCACTTGATAAATCGGGAAACCCGTCTGAAATATATTCGCGAAAATCGCGGACTTTCACAGGCTGAGCTTTCAGAGCTTTCGGGGGTAAAGCTGCGCTCTGTTCAAATATATGAACAAAAAGTCAATTCTATTGATAAAGCACAGGCAAGAACTGTTTATAAACTTTCCAGAGTTCTGGGCTGCACAGTGGAAGATCTGTTAGAAAGTCCGGAAATGTAATACAACGCCTTCTCTGCGTAAATCCCTTGGCAGAGAAGGCGTTCTGAATTAAATATTATCTACATGAATTTCCAGCGATTATATCTCAGCTTTTCAGACCTTTTGTAAGTCTGCAGTTTGTAACCTTTAAACTTCCTTCTGAAGCAAATATTGACAGACTTTCTCCCGGACGTTTATAAGCTCTGGCATTTAATGCCACACCATCTATATAAATTGTTGCAATGGTATCATCTACAATCATGCGAATATTATATTTCTTTCCTGGTTCAAGAGAAACCGGTCTTTCTAATCCAATGTTCTGATTCGCCGGCCACGGCCAGTTCGGACATTTTTCAAATACATATCTGTTTTCCGGAATGTGGAACATAAACTGATAGGATTCTTCTTTATCCTCATCTTCATAAAAGCGGATTCCAAAAGCTCTTGTACTCTCTGAAAACTCCACATCTGCCTCAAACTTGAAAATATCTCCTGTATTTCTTCCTACTGTTATTTCTGTACGTTTTGACGGAGTATCTATTACAAAATCCTCCGTTTTTTCTTCTTTATCAAAAGCATTCCAAACTGTTTCCGGAATTCTTACCCCAAGTGTTCCATCTTCTCTCTGGTACACCTCATGGGCCATGAATGTCCCTGCCCAGATAAAATTATTATCATCGTCATCTTTATCCTTTGTAGCAACCCAGCCAAAAAGGATTCTCTGCCCGTTAAGACAAAATGTTCTTCCTGCATAATAGGCTCTTCCATCAAACGCATCGTCTTCCGGCGCAATCCAGGGGCCTTCAAGGCTTTTGCTCATTCGATATACCATTTTACTTCTGTCACTATATTCTGTCACAATATGATACCACCAGTCTCCGATTTTAAACAAATCCGGCATCTCGTGCATAGTATAGAGATCAGGTGCCCAAAAATCCCCTTCAAATTTCCAGTTTTTTAAATCCTTGGAAGTAAATTTCACAGTTCTTCCCGTTTGTCTTGTTTTTGGACCTTTTAATCTTGCTCCAAGAATTAAAAGATATTGTTCCTTCTCCTCATCACGAATTACCCACGGATCTCTCCAATCATCCGGATCATACCCCTCCTGCGGTGTAAACGTTAAATTATCCTGTGTTTTATGCCAGGTTACAAGATCGTCGCTGTACGCATGCATTAATACCTGAGAAGCTTTACCAAGAGCGGGATAGTCCCTGTTATATCCTGTATAGAAAATATGGTACTGGCCTTCTGCTTCAAAAACGCTTCCTGCAAAAATAAACTGATCCTGCTCCTCATCTGTTCCTCTAGGGATTGCAACGCCACAGTCCTCATAATGCACAAAATCTGAAGTAGTGGCGAGATCCCAGCCAAAAGGTTCCCCGAAAGGTCCTGGTTTTCTTGTATCTCTCTGGTGATATAAATAAAATTTGTCTCCCTTTCCAAACGGCATACAATCACCAAACCATGTCCCCGGAAACTGATAATATAATTTCTGCATAATAAAAATCTCCTTTTTTATAATTTAAATTTCTCTTACCCTTTTACTGCTCCTGCCGCCATTCCTGCCAGCATTCTCTTACTACTGAAAAAATAAAATATAAATACTGGAAGTACAGTTACACTGATTGCCGCAAACGTAGCTCCCCAGTCTGTAAGTCCCATACTGCCTACAAAATCGTTTAATCCGAGAGTAATTGTTTTCATATCTGTTGACCGCGTAAAAGTATACGCGTTAATATATTCATTCCAGCAGAATACTGCCTGCATAGTTGCCACTGTGATTACAGAGTTTTTCGACATAGGAACTACCATTTTAAAAAAGCAGCCGATTGGACTGCATCCGTCAATAATCGCAGCCTCCAGCATCTCCTCCGGAAAAAATTTGCTGAATGAATAAAAAAGCTGTATGGAATAAGACAGGGAAAATGCTATCTGAGGCAAAATAATTGCCGGATATGTATTAATCATTCCCAATTTATTAAAAATAGTAAATAATGGAATCAGGGCAACCTGCATGGGTAGCATAAGTCCAAGAAGAAAATAATTTAAAATAAACTTTCTTCCTTTAAATTTAATTTTACTAAGCGCAAAACCTGCCATTAATGCAAATAATAAAAGCGGAATCAAAACACCAACCAGAACAATAATGCTGTTCTTAAAATAAGTAGGCATATGACTTTTTGTAAAAACATTAATATAGTTCGTTATATCCCAATGTGAAGGCAGCGCATATGCCGGAAGCTTCCGAAAGTCTTCCAGTGATTTAAAACTGGAGGTAAATACATAAAAGAAAGGATATACCTGTATCACTACAAGAACCAGAGCAATCGTCCATTTTATAAAACTTCCCGCTGATAATTTCCTTTTATTCATTGTCATCCCCTCCCGTCATTTTCCGAAACAGCATTCCTACGACAAGACAGATAATTACAATCATAATAGCTACAGAACTTCCATATCCGTACTTCATACTTGTAAATGCCTGCTTATACATATAGGTTGTCATAAGTTCAGATGCGTTTCCGGGTCCTCCATGTGTCAGAAGGTAGGAAAACTCAAATGACCGCAAAGAACCATTCAGGACGAGAAGGCAGTTTGCTATGATAACCGGTTTAATATATGGAATTTTCACATACAGATACTCCTGCCAGACGTTTGCTCCATCAATCAAAGCAGCTTCCCCAAGTTCGTCCGGTACACCAATTAAGGCAGCATAAAAAATAACCATATAAAGTCCCAGATATTTATATGCCTCCACAAAAGCTGTAACATAGAGAGAAATCTGCGGATTTGAAATCCACTCCATGAATTTCAAAGAAGGATCAAAAAACGAAAGTACCTGATTAATGATTCCTGTCGGTGTTACCGAAAACAACTTCGTAAAAATCTGACAGATAGCAACCGAAGAAATGACTACAGGTATATAGTAAAGTGTCTGCAGAACCGTTCGGCCTTTTTTTATTCTGCTCAAAAGAACCGCAAACAAAAGTCCTCCAAATACCTGAATTGCCACATTAATTATCGTGTAAATCAGCGTATGCCCTACGGTTGCTCTGAAAACCTGATCCTGAGTCAAAAGCTCTATATAATTTTTAAAACCGACAAAAATCTTTTCACCTACGCCGCTCCAGTCAAAAAAGCTATAGTAGCCTGCCCATACAATAGAAACCATGACAAAAGCCGTGTATATTAAAAATGCCGGGAAAACAAACATAAAAATAACTGATTTTTTTCCGAATGCCTTCTGCATGAAATCCCCCCTTTTCTCTGAGAGATACAGCCTTCAGACTGCATCTCTCCACCTTATTTTTCCTGTTATTTCTCTATAAAAGAATCACACGTTTTCTCAAACTCTTCCGGCTTTGTAATACCCTGTGCAAGTTTTTGCTGTTCATCTACAATTTTTGTAAGAACATCGGAATCCAGTTTGTCATCCCATGAAGTCCATGCTGTCTCCGCATTTTCAAACATAGGCTTTGTATCGTAATACAACTGCGGAAGCCCTTCTGGAAGTTCTTCATTAAATGGTGAAAAAATAGATGCCTGGTTGTAGCATGCATCTGAGAAATTTTCGCACATATAGTCAAAAAATTCCTGCATTGTATCATCGTATGTCGCTTTATTAAATGCTTCCGCAAATCCTGCATGAATCGGAACGTTAGTTTCCATATTATCCATACCTTCTACAGAAGGAACCGGGAAAAATCCAAGTTCTCCGGCTTCATACATTTCTTCTGCAAGACCAATCTGTCCGGAACCGGTATAGAAAATAGCCCCTGTGCCTCCAAAAAACAGATTGCATGCAGAAGTAAAATCTACGCTTGCAAATCCCGGCTCAAAATATCCTTTTGTTCCAAGCTCAGAAAGAAGATTTACTGCATAATCAGCGGCCTGATTTTCCGTAAAGGTCTCTGTACCTTCCTGGTAACCGGTAATAAAATCAGATCCTGTCACCGTCCACGGTGCAAAAGAAAGATACCTCATCAACTGCCACGCATCTGAACCTCCCACAATTACAGGAATCTCATCCTGTTCTGCAATTTTCTCACATGCAGTTTTAAACTCTTCCCATGTTTCCGGAGTCTTCTCTATGCCTGCTTTTTCAAAAATATCCTTCCTGTACATAAAATATTCGCAGTATAACCCCTGAGGAAACAGATAAAGGTTTCCATCTTCTTCATCTGTAAGAAAATCTCTTACCGCACCGTTTAATTTATCTCCATATCCGTTTCTTTCCAGTTCAGCGCCTACATCTACCAACGCGTCAATATCCTTACATGCAGCTGAAAGTGTTCCATTAGGACACCCGAAAATGTCGGGAAGCGTATTGCTGTTAATATACATCTGAAGCTTCGTAAAATAATCCTGCATATCATTTACCAGCTCAATCTCATAATCCAATCCCTTGTCATCACAAAATTCGCTGAGCAGATGATCAAACACAAGAAATTGTTCTGTTGACTCTGTTCCTTTTAATAATGCAGTAATCTTGGTTCTCTCTCCATCTTTTCCTTTTGCAGATACTGTTTCTGTCCCTGTGCCTGTAAAAAGAGTGGCTGTGATTGCTGTTGCCAGAACAAGTGCTAATGCTTTTTTTGTTTTTCTCATTCCCTTTTTCCTCCTTATAGGTTGTTTCGTTCTTTGTTTATGGTTATATCTTATCTTTTGTCCCTTTTAGAAACAATTGGAAATAAACGTCAAAATAGGAGATTTGTACACACTTTCCTTTTTGTATACAACTCTCCTATCTGCTGTATCCTTATATATGTTTTTTATATTCGTTTGGCGTTATCCCGTATCTCTTCTTAAATACTTTAATATAATATCCAAAATCTTTATAGCCTACCATTTCTGCTATTTCATACTGCTTGTACTTATTTTCCTGAATAAACTGTTCTACATGACGAAAGCGTACGTCTGTCAGATATTCAAGAAAGCTCTGTCCTGCATATCGTTTTAAAAGACGGCTTACATATGTGCGGCTCACGTGGAATTTTTCAGTTAAATCCTCCATAGACAAGTCTTCTGAATAATTTTTATCTATATACTGCAAAATGCTTTGTACAAGCTTTTTATTTCTCTCGTCAGCTCCTTCTGTATTCTGCTTAATCATAGTTTCAAACAGAGAAAGAAGACATTCTACCACCCTTTCTGTATTTTGGCATTCCGAAATTCTTCGTACTCCATCTTGTAAAACCGATACATTCCAGTTTTTATTTTGAATTTCACTTTCCACGGCACATGTGTATGGAAATTTCATACAGCTTATCAAAAGCTCCATAGCAGAAAACTTTACTGCCGAAATATTCTGCGGAGCCCTGCTGTAAATCATCCGTAGTTCCTCTTCTGCTTTTAGAAAACTCTCCTGAAAAAGCAGCATCATAAAGTGTGTTTTCTCTCCCGTCGTAATCACAAATTCTTCCTGATTTTCATATTGCATTTCATCATACTTAAGAATCACATTTTTTCCCAGATATACACATTGACGACATGCTTTCTGCGCCTGCCTGTACTGCACATTTGCAAGATACCCGTCTTCGCATATGCTGCTGATGCCAAAATTCATGGAAAAATTCAAATATTTGTCCATTTCCTGCTGAATTTCCGCACATGCCTCTACAACCCGCTTTATACACTCCAAATTCTCTTCCTCTTTCGGAAACATAAGAATAAAATTATACTCCATAGCTGCCGTATTATAGTCACTAAGCACCTCCATTTGAAACTTATGAAAAATTTCCTCAAAAATATTAATACAGGCAAATTCCTCAATCCATTTATCGCATTTATCAATACGTTCTTCCTTAAATTTTCTTCCTACGCAGACAAGATATTTTTCTATATGAAGATGAAAGGAATCCTCCTGAGCCCGCATCTCCGCTCTTCCCTGAATACGTCCGTGAAGAAGATTTCCTACAAATTTAGAGCGAAGTTCCGGAAGAGAACTTTGAAAATATTTCTGTAAATCATGTACCTGTTTCTGCTTTGCTTTTTTCTCCCGGATTTCTTCTGAAAGACGCAGTATCATCTCCTTCATACCTTCATAATCCACCGGTTTTAAAAGATATTCTTTCACGCCAATGCGAATGGCCTGCTGTGCATATTCAAAATTATCATACCCTGTTAAAATTACAACTGTAGTATCCGGATATTTCTCCTTCGCCTTTCCGGAAAATTCCAGCCCATCCATTCCCGGCATTTTAACGTCACTTAAAATCAAATCCGGAACCGTCTCTTCCAGCTTTCTCATTCCCTCGACTCCGTTTTTTGCAACTGCTGCCACTTTACACCCATAATCTTTCCAGGGAAACGAACAAAGTCCGTCAAGTATAATCGGCTCATCATCTAATATCATTACCTGAAGTTCCATCTGCAACTGTCCTCCTTATTTCTTCAAAAGGAATTCTTAACACAACTTTTGTTCCTTTTCCCTCTTCTGATTCAATATTGATTTCTGCAGATTTATGATACACATAATCCATTCTCTTTTTCACAGCATAAATTCCAAGACGGGTATGTGTTTCTCCTGCTCCTGTTTTTCTCTCTTCTGTATTTTCAAACAGATTCGTAAGCTTCTCTTCTGTCATCCCCACTCCGTTATCTTCTATTGTAAACACAGCCATATTTCCTCTTTTCACTCCGGTAACCAGCAAAAAACAATCCCAGGTAGCATTTTCCACACCATGAACAACTGAATTTTCCACCAGAGTCTGTATTGTCATTTTAGGAATCTGAAGATCATAAAGTATCTCATCGACTTCTATATAAGAAGTAAATCTATCCCCGTATCTTGTCTCCTGTATATAAAGGTAATCCTGTATATATTTGATTTCTTCCCGAACCGTTACCATGCTCTTTTTATTACTGATGCTTGCCCTCATAAGGCTGCTGATTGCAGTAACCATGTGGCAGATTTTTTCCTCCCCCTTCTTTCTCGCCATCCAGTTTATAGTATCTAAAACATTATACAGAAAATGGGGATTTATCTGTGCCTGTAATGCCTGAAATTCAATATCTTTATTCGTAGTTTCCATCTCTACCAGCTGTTTTAAAAGTCTTTCTATTTCTTCAATCGTGTGATTAAATACAGAATTCATACTTCCAATTTCATCTGTTCTGCCTTCCGGAAGGCGTACTGTAAAATCTCCGCCTGCAAATCGTTTCATTGCTTTGCTTGTCTGCTCAATTGGTCCTGCAATCCCTCTTGCAAGAACTTTTGTTAATATAATGCAAAGAACAATGCTGACTACAATAAGGACAGACGCTATTTTTTTTAATTCTCCGGCAGTCTTCTCCAATACACTCATGGGAATCATTCCGACCAGAATAAATCCGGTATCTACGCTTTTCTGATATACACAATTATATGTTTTCCCATCCGCTTTCTCCTTGAAGCTTCCATTTATATCAGTAAGTTTTTCTCCCCATAAATCCGAAAAATCTTTTCCATTATTAAAAATCACCTGTTTTTCCTCATCAAGAAGAAAAATTTGAGCTGCCAGAGACTCTCTTGCAGATGCTGCCATCTTTTCCAGATAATCCACTTTGATAGATGCTCTCAGGATTCCCAAAGGCTCCATTGTCAACGCATCTTTTATCTGTTTTGCGATATATATCACATCTTTATCTTCTTCTCTGTCGTAATAATAAACGCAGCTTCCATTTGCTTCTTCCGCCATACTGCAGACGGTTTCCTCTATGACTTCTTTCTCCTGGCGTTCATTTGAAAGAAGATGATTCGCCCCGTTATATCCATAGAGCTGAATATCTTTCATATAGACGCTGGTATATCCCTGTAAAAGGAGTCTTCGTATTTGTCCCGCCCTTGAATAATAAGAATATCGTTCCGTCCCATCTGAACGATAAGGTTCATCTGATTCCAGTTCTTCCTGAACCACATTATTATTTGCTATGTAATCAAAAGAATTCTCTACCAGCTGAAAATAATGATCCAGATTTACGGACAATTCTTCAATCACTCCCGCCGACTGTTTTCTTGTTTGAGTTGTCACAATTCTGGCTGCCGCTATATATAATGAGAGGCTGGCTGACAATATTAAAATCAGACTGATTCCCACTGTACAATACAGCAATTTTCTCTGAATGCTTAAATTAATAAACCACTTTTTTAACTTTTGCATGAGATCACACACCTATTCTTTTTTATGTTTTACTTACCTCATAATATCATAATTATCTGCAACATTCCATTTATCATTTCGCTTCCTGCTTCCTTCACTTTTCTCATCTCCTCCTACTTTTTTCACATCTCAATAATCTCCACACACAATTTTTAAATATTCCCCACACACTTCCCCTGCATCTATGCTATAATATGACATATCAGCAGAAAATTACCCTGACTGTACGGCAGTCTTTCATTTTCTGCATAACACAGAAGGAGACAACTACTATGAATCAGAAACGTGAATGCGGGGTACTGCTTCCTGTAAGCAGTCTGCCCTCAAAATACGGAATCGGCTGCTTCTCCAAAAGCGCCTATGACTTCGTGGATGCTCTAAAAGAAGCAGGACAGAGCTGCTGGCAGATTCTGCCGCTTGGACCGACAAGCTATGGAGACTCCCCTTATCAGTCCTTTTCCACTTTTGCCGGAAATCCGTATTTCATCAGCCTGGAGGATTTAATCGAAGAGGGAGTCCTCACAAAAAAAGAATGCGACAGCGCAGATTTTGGAAAAAACAAAATAAGCATAGATTATGCCAAAATCTATAAAAGCCGCACCGCCCTTCTCCGCAAGGCATACGAGCGCAGCAAAATCAGCGAAAATCCGGATTTTGTAGAATTTCAGCAGAAAGAAGGCTGGTGGCTTAAAAATTACGCACTTTTTATGGCTGTAAAAGAACGCTTTGACGGAGAACCCTGGAGCGAATGGGCAGAGGATATTCGCTTCCGCTGGCAGAATGCCCTTGATTATTACAGAAGAGAATTATACTTTGATATTGAATTCCAGGAGTATATGCAGTTTAAATTCTACGAGCAGTGGAAAAAATTAAAAGCTTACGCAAATAAAAAAGGAATCCGCATTATTGGCGATATTCCTATTTACGTGGCAATGGACAGCGCAGACACCTGGGCAAGTCCGTGGCTCTTTAAATTAGATGAAAAAAATCAGCCCACACAGGTTGCAGGCTGTCCGCCTGACGGATTTTCCGCAACTGGTCAGCTCTGGGGAAATCCCCTTTATAACTGGGAGGTTCACAGACAGTCCGGCTTTGACTGGTGGGTAAAACGAATCGAGCACTGCTTCTCCATGTATGACATTGTGCGTATTGACCATTTCCGTGGTTTTGACGAATATTATGCAATCCCATTTGGTGACAAAACAGCAGAAAACGGCTGGTGGGAAAAAGGTCCCGGCATGGATTTATTCCGTGCTGTCTCAAACCGCCTCGGTGAAAGAGCAATCATTGCAGAAGACCTCGGTTTTATGACTGATTCTGTGATTCAGCTTGTGGAAGATTCCGGTTATCCCAATATGAAGGTTATTGAGTTTGCTTTTGATGAGCGTGATACAGGAAATGCCAGCGATTATCTTCCACACAATTACCCACGAAACTGTGTGGTATACACAGGAACGCACGACAACGAAACACTCGTCGGATGGTTTGGGGATATTACACCAAATGAGCAGAAACAGGTGCGGGAATACTTAAATAACTTCCATGACAGTGATAAAGAAATCTACAAGGATATTATCTGCCTTGTTATGAGAAGCGTAGCAAATCTCTGCATCATCCCTATGCAGGATTATCTCGGTCTTGGCAATGAAGCCCGGATTAACAAACCGTCCACACTCGGCTGCAACTGGAAGTGGAGAATGACAGAAGGACAGTTTTCCAAAGAACTCCGCAAAGAAATGAAAACTCTTGCAAAACGGTACGGTCGATTGAATACCGTACCTGATACAATTTCCTGATTTTACAAAAAGGAGAATCTTATGAGACTTAATACCTTCTGTCTCTGCTGTCAGATCAACAAGCAGGCTTCTATGATTGACAGTTTTCCGGACGAAAAAAAGAAGCTTGCCTACATGCAGAATGTCCTTACCCGGCTTACGAACCTTCAGGAAGATGACAACTCTCCCAGCCTTTATACAGAATTTCAGAAGCACTTTACTAAAATCTGGGGGATTGCACCAAAAGACTACACCGAATTAAAAAAAGAATTCAATCAGCTTATGATGGATCTGGAAGAAGAGCTTATGCTCTCCATACGAGAGAGCGCTGACCCTCTGGAGCGCGCCCTGATTTATTCCAGAATCGGTAATTATATTGATTTTGCCGCTCTCTCCCATGTTAAAAAAGAAGAACTTTTATCTCTTATTGAGGAAGGAAGACAGGAATCTCTTGATAAAGAAGAATACCGACATTTCTGCGAAGAGCTTTCCTCTGCCAGCTCTCTTGTCTACCTCACAGACAACTGCGGAGAAATTGTTCTGGATAAGCTTGTAATCCGGATTTTAAAAGAACGCTTTCCAAAACTTGATATTCAGGTTATTGTACGAGGTTTCCCCGCTGCAAACGACGCCACAATAGAAGATGCCAAAATGTGCGGCCTTACGGAATTTGTACCCGTAATCGGAAACGGAAATGATGTGGGCGGCACATGGCTTCCCCACATCAGCAAAGAAAGCCTCTCGCTTATTAAAAATGCCGATGTAATCATATCAAAAGGACAGGGGAATTTTGAGACACTTCACGGCTGTGCTCTCAATATTTACTACCTGTTTTTATGCAAATGCGAGTGGTTTATGAGAATGTTCCAGGCTGAAAAATTTCAGGGAATGTTTGTAAACGAAAAGAGGATTCCATCTGATCTCTGACTGTTTTGACATAATGACGAAAAAACCCTTCTGTTTTTTTCGTCATTATGACAAGAAGCCGCAAAAAACTTTGTACAATTCTTCTCTAGCCCTTTTTTCCTGTTTTCGTTATACTGTTTACAGTGAATAACACAGAAAACTATAACAGTTTATATAATAATTTTTTTGGAGGAAAGCAAAATGGCAAGTTTATCTTTACAGCACATTAACAAAACTTATCCAAACGGTTTCCAGGCAGTTAAGGATTTCAACCTGGACATCGAAGACAAAGAGTTCATCATTTTCGTAGGTCCTTCCGGATGTGGTAAATCCACAACTCTTCGTATGGTTGCAGGACTTGAGGAAATCACAAGCGGTACTTTAAAAATCGGCGACAAAGTTATGAATGATGTTGAGCCGAAAGACCGTGACATTGCGATGGTATTCCAGAACTATGCTCTGTATCCACATATGACAGTTTATGACAACATGGCTTTCGGTCTGAAACTTCGTAAAGTTCCGAAAGATGAAATTGATAAAAAAGTTCGTGAGGCAGCAAGAATCCTTGACCTTGACAAACTGCTTGACCGTAAACCGAAAGCTCTTTCCGGTGGTCAGAGACAGCGTGTTGCTATGGGACGTGCTATCGTTCGTGATCCTAAGGTATTCCTTATGGACGAGCCTCTTTCAAACCTGGATGCAAAACTTCGTGTACAGATGCGTATCGAGATTTCCAAAATCCACCAGAAACTGGGCGCAACTATCATCTACGTAACACATGACCAGACAGAGGCTATGACACTTGGTACAAGAATCGTTGTTATGAAAGACGGCGTTGTTCAGCAGGTAGACACACCTCAGAACTTATACCAGAAACCAGGCAACCTGTTTGTAGCAGGATTCATGGGATCTCCGCAGATGAACTTCCTTGATGCTGAAATCAAAGAAAACGGCGGCAACTTAATCGCTAAAATCGGTGAGTATGACTTAATCATTCCTGCTGCAAAAGCTAAAGTTCTCAAAGACAACGGCTATGTAGGAAAAACAGTTGTTATGGGTATCCGTCCGGAAGACATTCAGGATTCCCAGATGTTCATCGAGGCTTCTCCAAGCGCTCCAATGTCTTCTGTTGTTAAAGTTTACGAGCTTCTTGGTGCAGAAGTATTCCTGTACTTCGACGTAAACGGAACACAGGTAACAGCACGAGTTGATCCACGTACAACAGCAAAAACAGGCGACCCGATCAAATTCGCATTTGATATGGAAAAAGCACATTTCTTCGACAAAGAAACAGAGCTTGTTATCACAAACTAATAAAACCAGAAGGTCCGGGGAGTTTTCCCCGGGCTTTTTTTATTCAGATATGCTATACTGATTCTGTCAATACAAGAAAGGAATTTTGTAAACTTGATGAAATTACAACATATACTTCAGACATGTCTGGAAGACTGGAAAAATATAAGCGGACTTGATTTCTGCCTTCTGGACGAAAAAAACAGAATTTATGTGTCCACCTGTGACAGAAAACAGCCCTCTCTCCAGCGCCTTTCTGATTTCCGGGATTCCTCTGCGCTGTGCATATCAAACACAGACTGCGGTTTTTACAAAATCCTGGAAAATGAACAGCTTCTGTACATCCTGATTGTATGGGGAAAAGCAGAGGCAGCTCCAACAATCGGCGAGCTTGCCGTATGCCAGATAAACAGTCTGATTACCGCCTACGCGGAAAAAAACGACAAGAATACCTTTATGCAGAATGTACTTCTGGAACGCTATCCCCAAATGGAAATTTTTAATCGGGCCAAAAAACTTCATATCAGCACTTCTGCAAGGAGGGGTGTTTTTCTTGTAGAAACCCATCAGCACAAAGATGAAAATGCCCTTGCGACCATACGGAATATTTTCTCCGCACGCACAAGGGACTTTATCACTGCTGTTGACGATTCCGGCATTATTGTAATCCGGGAGCTCCAGCCCTCTGAAGGAATCAAAGAGCTGGAAAATATTGCCTGTATGCTTGTAGATATGTTAAATACAGAAGCCATGACACCTGCCTGGGTATCCTACAGCAATATTGCCGAGGACATCAATCACCTTGCAGGAGCTTATAAAGAAGCGCGCACTGCTCTCGAAGTAGGAAAGATTTTTTATGCAGATAAAAATGTCTTTGGATACAGTCGTCTTGGAATTGGGCGTCTGATTTACCAGCTTCCTGTTGAAATCTGCGAAATGTTTATTGAAGAAATTTTCCAGAATGAAACCCTGGACTCCATTGATCAGGAAACTTTAAATATTATACGCACATTTTTTGAAAACAACCTGAATCTTTCAGAAACATCAAGGCAGCTTTACGTACACAGAAACACCCTGGTATACCGTTTTGAAAAACTTCAGAAAAAATTCGGTCTGGATCTTCGAAGTTTTGAAGACGCTCTTACTTTTAAACTTGCCATGATGGTCGTCGATTATATTCACTATTCCAGAACTCACTGAAGAAGCATGATTTTTTCAGGTGGAAAATAAACACGGCAGGGCACAGATTTTTCATGAGAATCTGTGCTTTTTTTTGCCCGCATCAGCCAGATGGGAAAAGCCTCCGGTGCTTCCTGACAACGTATGAGATACTGTTCCTCAAAGGGCGTTTCTGCCTCTTCCACTACCTCCACGGAAATTACATTTTCTTCTCCTTTTATATAGGAAGGAATACTGTTCTCCTCTACCAGCCAGTGTCCCCTGACAGCCGCATGCGTATGACATGGAAGCACCTCTTTCTCTGTGCGAAGTGTTATCTTCCAATCTATGGCATATATATGATGACTGTCAAGTCTCTGAATTTCCGTAATGTTTTTACAGCCTGTAAGACGGGCTGCCTCCACAGAACCCGGCTCATCAAAAATACTTTTTGTCTCTCCGGATACAAGAATTTTTCCATCCTTTAAAAGCGTAAGCTCCCGACAAAAACGGAATACCTCCTCGCGGCTGTGCGTTACAAGAACCATATCCCCCTTATAGTCCTTTAAAAACTCTTTCATATCTCTTTGCAGTACATCTTTTAAATAACTGTCCAGCGCAGAAAAAGGCTCATCAAGAAGAATCACATCCGGCTCTCCAATCATCATTCTCGCAAGAGCTGCTCTCTGCTGCTGACCTCCTGAAAGCTGGTGGGGATACCTCTTTTCCAGCCCTTCCAGGTGATAACGTCTGATGTATTCTGCTATTTTTTCACTTCTGTCTTCTTTTTTTCCGCGAAAGCCGCAGCCTATGTTTTTTTCCACAGTCATAGTCGGAAAAAGCGCATAATTCTGAAATAAATACCCTACTTTTCTCTTCTGAGGTTTTTCGTTGATTCCTTTTTCCGAATCAAATACTGTCTTTCCGTTAATTATGATCTTTCCCTTATCCGGTGTTTCAATTCCTGATATGCAGCGAAGTGTCATGCTTTTTCCACTTCCCGATGCCCCCAGAATCCCCATAGAAGAGGAGGTGTCCGAAAACTTTACCTTAAGGGAAAAATCTCTGAAATTTTTCTCAATATCCACATATAAAGACATCAGAGCCACCTCCTGCCTTTCATTCCTTTCCCGGAAATAATATTAATAAGCGCAACGATCACAAAGGAAATCAACACGATTACCACCGTCCAAAATCCTGCTGTTCCGTAATTCCCCGCCGCCGTTTCCGCAGCAATAGCCACAGAAACTGTCCTTGTTTTTCCAAGAATATTTCCTGCAAGCATGGAGGTTGCTCCATACTCTCCCATTGCTCTGGCAAAAGCAAGAACAGTACCTGATGCAATCCCGGGAGCTGCAGAAGGTACAATCACTTTCCAGAAAATTTCTCTGTCGCTCATGCCAAGTGTCTGCCCGGCATAAAGAAGATTTACATCCACCTGCTCAAAAGCAGCTCTCGCATTTCGATACATAAGAGGAAAGGCGATCACTGCTGCAGCAATGATACATCCCTTCCAGGTTTGTACAATTTTAATATCAAAATTTTCAAAAAGAAAACTTCCCAAAGGGCGCTTTAAACTAAATAAAAGAAGAAGACAAAATCCTGCCACTGTGGGAGGCAGCACAAGCGGCATGGTAAGAAGTCCGTCCAGAAGTCCCCTTACTGTCACAGACAGCTTCATAACTTTTCTGGCACAAAAGATTCCCAGAAAAAAAGCAATGACAGTTGCCACGAATCCTGTTTTCAGAGAAATCCAGAGAGGACTCCAGTCGATTTCCGAAAGAAACTCTGTCATTCTGCCGTTTTATACGCAGTAAAACCGTATTCCTCAAACACTTTCAGCGCCTCCTCGCTCTGAAGATATTCCAGAAATTCTGCTGCTGCCTCCTGCTCTTCCTCTGTTGCTTCTTTATTTTCCACAAGACCTGCCGGATAGAGAACCGGTGTCTTAAGACTTTCCTCCGGTGCTTCTGCAATCACCTCTACTTTATCTCTCACTGAAGCCGCATCTGTTGCATATACAACACCAACCTCATTGCTTCCCTCGCTTACATTTGCAAGCACCTCTGTCACATTTTTTCCTTCGTTTATCTCCATTTTTTCCACATCTTCTGCAATTCCAAGATTTTCAAAAATCTCTCTTGCATACTGCCCTACCGGAACACTGTCTCCTGCAAGTGCAATATTCTCTGCATCTGTGATATTTTCAAAACCGGTTACCTGCGTCTCCTGTCCTGCCGGTTTAATAAGAACAACCTTGTTCTCTAAAAGATCTACGATAGAATCCTCCGGAACCAGTTTTTCCTCTGCCAGAGCGTTCATCTGCTTCTCCGCAGCCGAGAAAAACACATCGCATCTTGCCCCCTCTTCAATTTGGGTCTGCAGAGTGCCTGAGCTGTCTGCATTATAGAGAATTTCCACTTCCGGGTACATCGCGTTGAAATTTTTCTGAATTTCTTCCATTGCATTACTTAAGCTCGCTGCAATAAAAACATAGATTTCTCCATCCAGGCTGCTCGTTTCTTCCTCTGCAGCCGGCACTGTCACAACTGAAGAAAATAACATAGTTCCTGTCATAAGTGCTGCAAACATTCTTTTCTTCATATCATTTTCTCCTTTTTTGTTTATTTTTATTATGTTTTATTCTGTTTTATTTATTTTACTTAAAACAGAGCGGGTTGTCAATTTGATTTTGACGTGTTATGATGGAATATATAATATCGTATAATACACAGTTATAAAAAACAGTTTTTGTGACACGCTCCAGTTCCTGCGATTGTACGATAAGATATATTTTAAAATAATCTTCCAGCATATATCACGGAATAGATTCTGCGATTCGCCGCAAACATGGCAGATTTTCTTATTTTGCTGCGCCGCTTATCTGTCACTTGAATTAAGGTTTTGGTAAATTTAAAGCGGAATGCTAAACTTTACAGCTATAAAAGAAAAAACAGATTCGCTGTGACCAAGCGGAACTGTTTTCTCTTCTTATAGCGTACATTTTTCATTCGACTATAAATTAATCATAAAATTACAAAGAAACGAGGATTAAAATCATGAAATTAAGCGCAAGAAATCAGTTAAAAGGTAAAGTTGTAAGCATCAATAACGGAGCTGTCAACTCCATTGTATCTATCGACATCGGCGGAGGCAATATTATTACAGCCACAATCTCCTGCAGTGCTGTAGAAGAATTGAATTTACAGGTTGGCTCTGACGCTTACGCTGTAATCAAGGCTACAAATGTTATGGTAGGAATTGATGAATAAATTTTATACTGCCCAGGAAATCGCAGATAAGCTGAAGATCAAGAAGAACACGGTATATGAACTGATTAAACGGGGAGAGCTTTCCTCCTCAAAGGTTGGGAAGCAGCTTCGCGTAAGTGAAGAACAGCTCGCCCTATATCTGAAAACGGCAAGCTCCAGCCAGGAAATATCTCTCAAAACACCCGACTTTCAGCCGGAAAGCTCTCTTTTAAAAAGAGATTATCTTCTCCATTCAAACGGGCTGATTCTCTGCGGACAGACTTCTCCTGCCCTTGAGCTGCTTTTAAGTCAGATGTCCGTACACCCGGACAGCATTCCGGTGCTTCAGTCTCATATGAACAGCTACAACGGACTTTACTCCCTCTATTTCGGAAAGTCACATATTGCCTCTGCAAGCCTTTCCGAAGAAGATATTTGCTGTCTTGTTCCCGGAACAGAACTGACAGCAATCTGTCTCTATGAGTATCCTGTCGGGCTTTATGTAAAAAAGGGAAATCCCAAAAACATTGAAAATATCCGTGACCTGACACGACCTGATATTACGTTTGCAAACAGGGAAAAAGGAAGTACACGCCGGATTTTTCTGGATCGGATTCTTATGAAAGAAAAAATTTCTCCCGGAAGTGTTTCCGGATATGAAAGAGAACTGGTGTCTGACCTTTCTACAGCAGCTGCCATTATAGACGGCAGAGCAGATACAGCTCTTGGGGAAGAACTGATCATCCGTCAGACACAGGCTTTATCTTTTCTTCCTATGGAGAAACTGCCCATGTATCTTGTTATGAAGACAACATCTATGGAGAAACCAGGTTTTGCACCTCTCCTGGAAATCATCCGCTCTGAGGAATACAGGACAATCCTGAAAAATCAGACAGGATATGATACTTCACACACAGGAGAAATCCGAAATCTTCCATAAAACTTTCAAAAGGGACTGTGCACGAAAGAAATCCTTTCAAACACAGCCCCTTTTCTTTTAAACATATGAGACACAAATTTTGTACTATTCGTCCCTAGCCCAGTCTCTCGTGCATCTCACAGCCTTTTTCCAGCCTCTTAACAGCTTCTTTCTCTTTTCCTCACTGGCAGACGGTTCAAACGCTCTTTCCATATTCCAGTTTCGTTTTACTTCCTCTGCATTTTCCCAGAATCCTGTTGCCATTCCCGCAAGGTAAGCGGCTCCAAGCGCTGTTGTCTCAATGCAGCTTGGACGCACCACTTCTCCACCCAGAATATCCGCCTGAAACTGCATAAGAAAATCGTTGGCGCTTGCCCCTCCGTCCACACGGAGAGAATTTAAATGTACGCCTGCATCTTTCTCCATAGCACGAATCACATCGTGCACCTGATACGCGAGAGATTCTACTGTTGCACGGATAAGATGGGCTTTTCCTGCTCCTCTTGTAAGTCCCAGGACAGCACCTCTTGCATACTGATCCCAGTAAGGAGCTCCAAGACCTGCAAAGGCAGGAACAACATAGACGCCATTTGTATCCGGCACAGACAGACAGTATTTTTCTGATTCTGAAGCTTTTTCCAGAAGCTCCAGTTCATCACGAAGCCACTGAATCGCCGCTCCACATACAAAAATGCTTCCTTCAAGAGCATATCCGGGGCTTCCATCCGAATTGACAGCAATCGTTGTCAAAAGCCCCTGCTTTGATTCTACTGCCCGGTTTCCTGTGTGCATCAGAAGAAATCCACCTGTTCCATATGTATTTTTCACATCTCCCGGCTGAAAGCAGCACTGACCGAAAAGCGCAGCCTGCTGATCTCCTGCCGCTCCTGAAATAGGAATCCTGCCCCCGATAAGGCTGGCACTTGTATAGCCGTACACACAACTGCTTGGTTTTACTTCCGGAAGCATACTTTCCGGAATCCCAAGATATGAAAGAATCTCTTTATCCCACTGCTTTTTGTGAATATCAAACAACATGGTCCGGGAAGCATTTGTATAATCTGTTACATGGATTCTTCCTTTTGTAAGCTTCCAGATAAGCCAGGTATCTACTGTTCCAAATAAAAGCTCTCCCTTTTGAGCCGCTTCTTTTGCTCCATTTACATGTTCAAGAATCCACCTGATTTTTGTCCCGGAAAAGTAAGCGTCCGGAATCAGACCTGTTTTCTTTCGAATGACATCTCCAAACCCATCTTTTTCCAGTTCTTCTATCATCCCTGCTGTTCTGCGGCACTGCCACACAATTGCCGGATAGACAGGATTTCCTGTTTTTTTATCCCACACAATGGTTGTTTCTCTCTGGTTTGTAATACCGATTGCTTCAATATCCTCTGCATCTGCACCAATCAGACTCATTGCTTCAATGGCAACTCCCATCTGGGATGACCAGATTTCATGAGGGTCATGCTCCACCCAGCCTGGTTTCGGGTAATACTGGGCAAATTCCTTCCGTGCCACGCTGCACATTTTTCCCGCCTTATCAAAAAGAATGCACCGGGAACTTGTTGTCCCCTGATCCAATGCCATGATATATTTCCCCATAATAACACCTTTCTCTATTTATCCCTGCTGCAAACAGTGCTTTTTTCTTTCTCCTGTGATTATGCGAGGAAATTTTTCCCCACAAAGTATCCAAGAACAAGCACGCCGAGAATGATTCGATACCAGCCAAATACCTTGAAATCATGTTTCTTTATGTAGCCGACTAAAAACTTAATGGCAAGAATGGAAACAACAAAAGATACAAGACATCCCACAATGAGGATTATAATCTCTGTTCCTGTAAATGAAAGACCGAATTTTACCAGTTTCAAAAGGCTTGCCCCGAACATAACAGGAATTGCAAGGAAAAATGTAAATTCTGCTGCCACAGTTCTTGATGTACCTGCCAGGATACCTCCGATGATCGTAGATCCGGAACGTGAAGTTCCGGGGATTACAGAAAGAACCTGAAATGCGCCAATAATCAACGCAGTCTTAAAGGAAAGCTCCTGGAGATTTCTGCAGGATGCCCGCCTTCTTCTGTTATAGTTCTCGATAACAATAAACAAAACGCCGTATACAATCAAAGCGATTGCCACTACCACATAGTTATTAAATTTTTCTTCAATTATGTCGTTAAACGGCAGTGCAATAATAATCGTAGGCAGACATGCAACGAAAATTTTGAACCACAAAATCCATTTTTCCTTATCGCAGAACTGCTCCACAAAAAGATACGCCCCTCTTTGTACAGTCGGCATCTTGTTTGCCATTGCTCTTTGACGCTTTGTAATCGGCCGGATATAAAAAGGCCACAGTTTATTCCAATATAAAAGAATAACTGCAAAAATAGCGCCCAACTGAATGACAACAAAGAAAAGTTCTTTAAATTCCTGCGATACATTCAGCTTAATAAATTCATCCACCAGAATCATGTGTCCGGTGCTGCTGATAGGAAGCCATTCTGTAATTCCCTCCACAATACCGAGAAAAATTACTTTTAATAATTCGAAAATATCCATTTTTTCCCCTTTCTGAATATAATTGAGGACGGAGTCTTCAAATTTCCCCGTCCTCTAAATTATATTATCTTTCTGCGATTGTTGCAATATCAATCAGACTCAGGTTATGAAGGTCTGTATTTTCCAGACTCGTCACAAGTGCTTCTGCTGTATCAAGGCTCGTAAGAACATTGACTCCTGTCTCAATTGCATTTCTTCTGATTAAGAAGCCGTCCTTCTGATGCTCCACTCCCTGCGGTGGTGTATCAATAACAACGTCAATCTTATGTCCAAGAATCAAATCCATAAGGTTCGGGGCAGGCTGTTCCAGCTTATTTGTACGAATCACGCGAATACCGTTCTCTTTCAGAACCTTTGCCGTTCCTCTTGTGGCATAAATGCGATATCCCTGTGCTTCAAAACGTTTTGCTATCGGAACGATATCCTCTTTATCCTCATCTTTTACGGTAATAATCATATTTTTATGCTTTGGAAGGCGGATTCCAGCTCCAAGGAACGCTTTGTAAAGCGCCTCATTAAAGGTGGATGCGATTCCAAGACATTCTCCTGTTGATTTCATCTCCGGTCCAAGGCTTATGTCTGCGCCTCTGATTTTTTCAAAGGAGAATACCGGCATTTTAATGGCAATATGCTCTGCTTCAGGCTGAAGCCCCGGCTCATATCCCATATCCTTTAATTTATATCCAAGAATCACCTTCGTTGCAAGAGGAACAATCGGGATTCCTGTTACTTTACTGATGTACGGAACTGTACGGCTGGAACGAGGGTTTACCTCGATTACATATACCTCTTCTCCGCATACAATAAACTGTATGTTGATCATTCCCACTACATGAAGGGCTTTTGCAAGACGACGTGTATATTCTGCAATAGTTTCCTTTGCAGTCTCACTGATCGTCTGTGCCGGATATACGGAAATACTGTCTCCGGAGTGAATTCCTGCACGTTCAATGTGCTCCATAATACCAGGAATCAAAATATCCTCTCCGTCACATACAGCGTCTACCTCGATTTCTTTTCCCATCAGGTACTTATCCACAAGGATTGGATGCTCCTGTGCAATCTGATTGATGATTCCGATATATTCTTCCACATCTTCATCGCTGACTGCAATTCGCATTCCCTGTCCGCCAAGCACGTAGGAAGGACGTACAAGAACAGGATAACCAAGCTGTGCTGCCGCTTTTTTTGCTTCCTCTGCCGTGAAAACAGTATGTCCCTTTGGTCTTGGAATTTCGCACTGTTCCAGAATCTGATCAAACAGCTCTCTGTCCTCTGCAGCGTCTACGTCCTCTGCGGAAGTACCAAGGATTTTTACACCCATTTTCATAAGTGCCTCTGTAAGCTTAATGGCTGTCTGTCCACCGAACTGTACAACTGCGCCGTCCGGTTTCTCCATATTTACCACGTTTTCCACATCTTCCGGAGTCAGCGGCTCAAAATACAGCTTATCTGCAATATCAAAGTCTGTACTTACTGTTTCCGGGTTGTTATTGATAATTATGGTTTCGTATCCTTCTTTTGCAAATGCCCAGGTACAATGTACAGAACAGAAGTCGAACTCAATACCCTGTCCGATACGAATCGGTCCGGAGCCAAGCACAAGGATTTTCTTTTTGTCGGAATCAGAAACAGCCTCATTTTCTGTTTCCTCATCTCCGTATACGGAATAATAGTAAGGTGTTTCTGCAGCAAACTCTGCCGCACAGGTATCTACCATTTTATAGGCAGCTTTAATGCCAAATTCTTTTCGAAGTGTTTTGATTTCTTCTTCTGTTCTTCCGGAAAGAGACGCAATAACAGAATCCGGGAACTCCATTCGTTTTGCTTCCAGAAGAAGTTCTTTTGTAAGCTCCTGTGTTTTCAGAGCCTCTTCCATCTCCACTAAAATAGAAAGCTTATCAATAAACCACAAATCAATCTTTGTAATATCGTGAAGAATTGCTTCCGGGATTCCCCTTCTTACTGCCTCTGCTATTTTCCAGATTCTTCTGTCGTCTACAACCTTTAAATCCTCTAAAAGTTCTTCATCAGAAAGCCCTGTAAAATCATATGACATCAGACTGTCTACGTGCTGCTCCAGAGAACGGATGGCTTTCATAAGAGCTCCCTCAAAGTTATGGCAGATGCTCATAACTTCTCCCGTTGCTTTCATCTGTGTTGTAAGGGTTCTCTTTGCTGTAATAAATTTATCGAATGGAAGACGGGGAATTTTTACAACGCAGTAGTCAAGCATCGGCTCAAAGCTTGCGTATGTTTTTCCTGTGATCGCGTTTGGAATTTCGTCCAGAGTATATCCCAGAGCAATTTTTGCCGCAACCTTTGCAATCGGGTATCCTGTTGCCTTACTTGCAAGTGCAGAAGAACGGCTTACTCGTGGGTTTACCTCAATAACGCAGTATTCAAAGCTCTCCGGATGAAGGGCATACTGTACATTACATCCTCCTGTAATTCCAAGCTCTGTAATAATGTTAAGAGCAGATGTACGAAGCATCTGGTATTCTTTGTCCCCAAGTGTCTGTGACGGAGCTACAACAATAGAGTCTCCTGTATGCACACCTACAGGGTCAATGTTTTCCATGTTGCAGACTGTAATGCAGTTTCCTGCGCTGTCCCGCATTACCTCATACTCAATTTCTTTCCAGCCGGCAATACAGCGCTCTACAAGAACCTCTCCTACTCGTGAAAGACGAAGACCGTTTTCCAGGATTTCGCGGAGTTCAACCTCATTATTTGCGATTCCGCCGCCGCTTCCTCCAAGTGTGTAAGCAGGACGAAGAACAACCGGGTATCCGATGGTATTTGTAAATAAAACACCGTCTTCCACTGTAGTAACCACCTTGGAAGCAGCAACCGGCTCTCCGATTTTTTCCATCGTATCTTTAAATTCCTGACGGTCCTCCGCCTTTTTAATTGTCTCTGCTGTTGTACCAATAAGGCGCACATTATGTTCTTTTAAGAAGCCTTTTTCTTCAAGCTCCATAGCAAGGTTTAATCCTGCCTGTCCTCCAAGTGTTGGAAGAACGCTGTCCGGTTTTTCCTTTAAAATAAGCTGTTCTACTACTTCAACTGTAAGAGGCTCAATATAAACGCGGTCTGCAATATCTTTATCTGTCATAATGGTGGCAGGGTTTGAATTTAAAAGAACTACCTCAAGCCCCTCTTCTTTCAGGGAACGGCATGCCTGTGTTCCTGCATAGTCAAACTCTGCAGCCTGTCCAATGATAATCGGACCGGAACCAATTACAAGTACTTTTTTTATGTCTTTATTTCTTGGCATTATTTTTCCCCTCCCATCATTTTCATAAAGCGGTCAAATAAGTATCCGGAATCAAGCGGTCCGGGACACGCTTCCGGGTGGAACTGTACAGTAAAGATGTTTTTTCCCTCGTAGGCCATTCCCTCGTTTGTCCCATCGTTTACGTTTACAAAGGCAGGACGGGCAATGTGTTTTTCCTCAAGCCCTTTTGCGTCTACTACATATCCGTGGTTCTGGGAAGAAATATAAACTCTTCCTGTTTCCAGATCTTTTACAGGATGGTTTCCGCCTCTGTGTCCGTATTTCATCTTATAAGTATCTCCGCCTGTTGCAAGAGCCATAAGCTGATGTCCAAGACAGATTGCAAAAATCGGTACATTGGAATCGTAAAGTTTTTTTACTTCCTTTATAATAGAAGTACATTCCTTCGGGTCTCCAGGGCCATTACTTAACATAATGCCGTCCGGATTGTCCTTTAAAATTTCCTCTGCTGATGTAAGCGCCGGATAAATGGTTACCTGGCAGCCTCTTTCATTTAAGGATCGGGCAATATTTCTTTTTGCCCCAAAGTCCATAAGGGCAACCTTCGGACCGTCGCCTTTTAAAATTTCTTTTTCCCGGCAAGTTACTTTCTCTACAACCTTTCCGGTTGTATATGCTTTTAATCTGGGGAGAATCGCATCTAAATCATAATCTTCATTGACTGTGATCATACCATTCATTGTTCCCTTCTCCCGAAGGATCCTGGTAAGTGCTCTTGTATCAATCCCTGCAATTCCGGGAATGTCATGCTTTGTCAGAAAATGCTGAATGGTATCTACGCTTCTGAAATTGCTCGGAACGCGTGAAAGTTCCCGCACAATAAAAGCGTCAATCCACGGTTTCCCGGACTCCTGGTCATCATAACAGATTCCGTAATTTCCTATTAAAGGATATGTCATGCAGACTGCCTGCCCTGCATAAGAAGGGTCTGTCATTACTTCCAGATAACCGGTCATAGAAGTGTTAAAGACAATTTCGCTGATGACTTCTCTTGTTGAACCAATACTTTTTCCTGTAAATACATGGCCATCTTCTAATATCAGAAATGCTTTCATACAATCTCCCTTTCTCTTTAAATTTTAGATGCCTTTATGACCCGCCCCGAAATTCGAATAAAGTTGGGCATATGCTCCACGATATTCGAATGCGGGGCAGAATTGTGAGAGCACAAAGTGCGGAACAATTCGTCTGGCATTTTTCACTGTATTATTTTATCCTAAATCTTCAAAATTGTATCACAAGAGCATTTGTTTGGCAATAATTTTTTTCCTAAAAATAATTGCATAGCTCAAACTTTTTTTAATCTTTTATCGTTATTACTGCTGCTTTTATTTTATTCTCTTCCATCTCTATTTCCCGGATCAAAAGTCCGCATATCTCCAGATTCAAGTTATTTCCCTGTTCAGGTATGTGCTGCAAAGTATGAAAAACAAGCCCATTAAATGTTTCGTATTCGTCCCACGGAAGGGAAATGCCCAGTGTTTTGGAAACCTCTTCAAGTTCGGCGCTGCCCGGTATTTTCCATAAACCTTCTTCGAGTTTTTCTATTTTCTCTTCCTCTTTTTCTGTCTCCAGATCTCCCACAAGCTGCTCTACAAGGTCGTTAATCGTGATAATTCCGGCAACTCCGCCATATTCGTCCAACACAACTGCAAATACTGTTTTTTCTTTTTTCATATTCCGGAATAAGTCGTCTGCTTTTATGGTGTCCGGCACAAAATACGCAGAACTTACCGCATACTTCATCACCTGCTCTCTGTCCTTATTTTCCAGACGAAAATAGTCCTTTGCATTTAAAATTCCAATGATTTTATCTGCAGAGCCATCACACACCGGATAAAAAGTATGTCTTGTCCGGAAAATAATTTCCTTCCACTCCTCCATAGAATCTTCCATATCCAGCATTACTACCTCTGTTCTGTGTGTGAGGATTTCTTCTGCTGAAATATCGTCAAATTCAAATACATTCTGTATAAACTCTCTCTCCTGATGGTCAATGGTTCCCTTCTCACTTCCCGCATCTACCATCATTCGAATTTCCTCTTCGCTGACATTTTCATCTTCTGCATCCGGGTCTATTCCACACAGACGCAGCACAGAATTTGTAGAAAAAGTAAGGAAGTTCACAAGAGGCGCAAAGAAACGCGCAATCACCGTAAGCATTCCCGAAATTCCAAGAGCCAGTGGCTCTGCCTTTCTCATTGCAATCTGTTTTGGAACAAGCTCTCCAAATACAAGAGTAAAATAAGAAAGGACAAGAGTAATCAAAATAACAACAATAGAATCAAGAGCACTCTCCGGCACGGGTATACCCAGTCCCAGGAGCCAATCTACAAGGATCCCTGAAAAGTTTTCTGCAGCAAAGGCACTGCCCAGAAATCCGGAAAGTGTAATTGCAATCTGAATCGTTGCCAGGAAACGTGCCGGCTGTTTTGTCAGACTTAAAAGCCGGGCTGCGCGCTTATCCCCGTTTCCCGCCATTTTCTCCATTTTGCTGTCATTTACGGAAATAACTGCAATTTCCGCACTGGCAAACACAGCGTTTAACCCAATTAAAACAATTTGCAGTAAAATAATAAATAAAATTGACTGTTCCAAAATGATGCCTCCTGAAATATATCTGATTTTTTAATGATAATAATTGTAATAAAAACACAAAAAGCACAGCCTATTCCTACTCACGTAAGTATAGACCATGCCCTATCCAATCAGACAAATGATATATGAGACACTGATTTCCCTCAGCACTGTCGTCTTCGTCCATTTGTTATGTCTGTTCCCCTTTCAGTAAAATTGCTTTTATATTATCAGAAATACGGAAATTTGTAAATGAGAACTTTTACTTTGAAATGTAAATTGAAATGAAATCAAGATTCCGGAACATGCTTGTGTTCTTGCTGCAAAATATATGTTACGAAGCAACATCTTCTTCTGCAAGGCAAAAAAATAATGCAGGAGATGGGACTTGAACCCACACGATATTGCTACCACAGGCACCTGAAGCCTGCGCGTCTGCCAATTCCGCCACTCCTGCATTTCTTATGTTCGCCGCTGTTCGCGACTGCCTAATTATAATACCGCACTTCTATATAAAAGTCAATACCTTTTTTCGATTTTTTTATTTTTTTCGTACTATTTTTTTCATATTTTTTCTATACTTATTTTTCTACATTTTCACAGGCTGTTTATGGCATTTCCCATATGACGGTGATATAATGAATTTATTCCATTAATCACATTTTGCTCTGAGATTTTCAGCTTCTCCAATAGAAAATCTATATAAAAATTTAACTCACCCACGAAAGGAGATTTATATGATTTTTGATTCTTTAAAAAACAAGGACAATTACAGAGATTTCCCCCTTCTGTACGAGGCACTCTGCTATCTCAGCACCTTAAAAGAAGGAGAACTGCCTCCCGCCAATACCGTTTTAAAAGAAGAGATTCTTTTCTGCAATCCTGTTTCTCTTACCACAAAACCGGAAGAACAGTGTGTGTATGAAGCACACCGCCGCTATATTGACCTTCATTATACTGTCTCAGGAACAGAGCGCATTGCCACGGCTGACACAGACAGTCTTACTGTCTCCACATCTTATGATGAACAAAAAGACATTGGATTTCTTACAGGAGAAGCAGACGGCTGTTACAACGTCAAGCCAGGACAATTTCTTGTATGCTTTCCAAATGATGCCCATAAAGTTGCCATGATGACAGAAGCACCTGCTACCGTTTCCAAGGTTGTATTTAAAATTGCAGTAAAATCCTGATATTTGGGTGAAGAAAAGGGACCTGTCAATGGTCCCTTTCAAACGTAATTTTCTGCTGTTCCATATCTGCCACTGCTTCTACTCCAAAAGGAATAATACAGCGCGGGAGGGCATGACCTACATTAATATTATACGCAACAGAAAGGGAAGGATCGTCAATAACTTCCACAAGTATTTTCTTGTACTCTTCATAATATGTCTCGTCCATAGGTTTTCCCATTAAAATACCGTTTATTACCTCGAAAATCCCTGTGTGTTTTAATACAGTAAGAGCTTTTCTGTATTTTTCAGGAGGCATTTTCTCCTCGCTGGATTCCAAAAGGAGAATCTTTCCCTTCCAGTCCTCCAGAGATGGAAAAAGCTCATAGCGCTTACAAAGCTCCGGGGAATCTTTATATCTCTCCCCGTCAAACATATCAAAAATCGTATCAATACAGCCTCCCAGAATTTTTCCGCCAAAAACAGCCTTTCCCTGAAGAAGCTCAAATCCTCTGTTTGAATGCGCAGGCAGTCTTGTACCAAGCTGGCTTTCACTGTAATCGGTTCTGCTTTCATACCACACCTCACCCGGCGTGATTTCCCGGATACCTCCCGTGGTAATCAGCTCCTCAAAATATTTTCTCGTATAAGGCAGCATTTCCGGTTCCATTTCACATACATCCGAAAGAAAAGACTGACCGTAAAATGTAGGAAGCCCCACTTTATGAAGCATAAAATGATTCATGGTAGAATCGGAAAATCCCAGGAAGATTTTATTTTTCACTGCCTTCTTCAGCTTGTCGTTCTCAAATAAATAAGGGAGAAGGCGGTACGTATCATCTCCTCCAATAGCGCACAAAATCATATCCACCTCCGGGTCTTCAAATGCCTGAAGCAAATCCTCTGCCCGCTTCCCTGGATTTTCTTTTATATAGTCGATTCCTTTCCTGGCATGAGGCATAAATTTTACAGAAAGTCCGTATTCTTCCAGACGTCTGATTCCCAAATCCACCTCATGTTTTACAAAATCTTCTCCAATGGTTCCTCTGGATAAACTGACAATTCCTACTGTTTTTATCATAATATGTCCCCTTTCCTCTACAATCGAGCACATTATTCTTCAATATGATGTTTGTACATAATACCAGTTATCTTTTAATTTTTCAATACTTTCTATCTGATCGGGTTTCAGTTCTTCTTTTATCTGCTCCTCTCCACCATCTGCATACATCAGTTCACAGCTTCCGCTTAACATTCCGCGGAAAATCCAGAATGTCATGATTGTATCTTCCGCGTCATTGTCATAAACATGAACTTCTTCATCAGAAGAAGTGAAGCCGTACCGGAATGGAAGCTTTATATTTCCATGATCGTCCGGAGAAAGTTCCCTGCTTTTTACCATTTCCACTACTTTATCTCTTGCATTTGCATATAAAATAAACTCCGTTCTTACTCTTGCTTCCCTGAAAGGAAACAACAGAAATACAAGCGCTCCAGCCGCTAAAACCCAAAAAGAACGCCGATTTTCTTTTTTAAAAGCAAATATCAAGCAGATAAAAAATCCGATCAGTATTGCGAAAAAAATTAACACGTCCAACAAAAACAAACGATTAAACAGATAATCCCCAAACCAGCCATAAAGAAACATAAGACAAACTGTAACAATGGAACTTACCATTAAATGATTCTTTTTTCTCATACAATCCTCCTGTCTTTAAAGATACCCCTTATAAAATCCGTTCCATTAAAATGTAGGAAAAAATCCCGCTAGTCACTTCTTCTCCCGTTTTTTCAAAATAATTTTTACTCCAGAAGGAAAAACTTTGCATATTTCCTTTATCTACCGCAAGTCGTATTTTTTTCATTCCGAGTTCTGACAAAGCATGGGAAAAATCCCCGATGATTTCCGTTCCAATCCCCTTTCCCTGCAGCATTCTGTTCATCATAAAAAGTCCGATAAACACCGTCTTTTCTCTTGGATAATCCAGAACAAAATCCATAATTGCTGCCAAGACTTCATCTTTAAAGAACCCAACATAATATTTATCTTTTTTATCCGTCCCTGGCGGAAGTTCTTCCATATCTTCTTTGATACTCTCCCTTGTCAGCTCTGAAAGATGATATTGATAAAAAATATTATTTTCTCTGCACAAATCATAAATCTTTTCAATATCTTCATCTCCAAGACATCTGACTTCTAATCGAGAAGATAATTTTTCTATTTCCATACACTTCCTCCCCCCTCCTCTTTTCTTCATTTTACCATTCGCCTTTTCTCCCCGCAATAAACGTTCTGTTAAAAAACATAAAAAAGAAGCCCTCGGAAATGGTCTTATTTCCGAAAGCCTGCTTTCTTTTCTTATCTTATTTATTATTTTTTAAATGTTCCTCGTATTTTTTTGTGAGTGCCACCACAACACCTCCGGAAGCAAGAAGTCCAATCAGGTTTGGAAGCACCATCAGTCCGTTAAACATATCGGACATATCCCATACAAGCTGCACTTTCAATACAGAGCCTGCCATAACAAAAAGCACTACGAGAACAGAATAAATTTTTACTGCTTTTTTTCCAAAAAGATGGCGTACATTTACTTCTCCGAAATAGTACCAGCCTATGATTGTTGTAAAAGCAAAAAACAGCATACAAATGGCAATAAATATTTTGCCAAAAGAACCGAACTTTGAATCAAATGCAGCCTGCGCAAGACTGGAACCGGTAAGTCCCGTATCAAGCGCGCCTGTGGAAATAATTACAAGAGCTGTCAGGGTAAGAATAATAAAAGTATCAATAAACACTCCCATCATTGCGATAATTCCCTGGTCACTTGGATGTTTCACCTGCGCTGTTGCATGTGCATGAGGCGTGGAACCCATACCTGCCTCATTGGAAAAAAGACCTCTTGCGACACCGAAACGCATTGCCTTCTGAACCGTAATTCCAAGCGCTCCGCCTGCCATTGCCTGCGGATTAAATGCCATTACAAAAATCTGTTTAAAAGCAACACCTACATCGCTTCCGCACATACACAAAATTACAACACAGCCAACAATATAAAACAATGCCATAACAGGAACGATTTTCTCTGTTACCCAGGCAATTCGTTTTACACCGCCAATAAAAATAACCGCTGCAACAACAGCCACGCAGATTCCCACAATCAGAGGATTCACTCCAAACGCATTGTGGAAGGAATCTCCGATAGAATTGGACTGTACCATATTTCCCATGAATCCCAGAGCCAGAATAATGGCAACTGAGAAAAAGCCAGCCAGAAATTTTCCGAATTTTCCTTTGAATACTGCTTTTATGTAATAAACAGGACCTCCTGTTACAACTCCGTCTACCACTTTCTTCGTATGCTGCGCCAGAACTGCTTCTGAGTAAATGGTCGCCATTCCGAAAAATGCAGAAATCCACATCCAGAAAATCGCTCCCGGTCCTCCGGCCGCAATGGCAGTTGCCGCTCCTGCGATATTACCGGTTCCCACCTGGGCTGCAATCGCAGTAGTCAGAGCCTGAAAAGAGCTTAATCCCGCCCCGTTTGAACCTCCGTTTAAAGAAAAATTCCCAAACAGTGCCTTCATTCCCGCACCAAATTTTCTCACCTGAATAAACCTCAGGCGAAAGGTAAAATAAATTCCTGTTGCAACCAGAAGGTACATCAGAAGATTATCCCATAGCAGAGTATTCACACTGCTTACGACAGAATCTAAAAAATTCATGACTGCTTCCATTTTCTGTTCTCCTTGTTCTTGATTTTCATAAACTACCACGGTAATGCGAGCGCTGCAAATTTATTATATACGATGGAAAATGGAATGTCAACAACTTTTTCTTTCTGGCGCAAACTTTTGTCTTTATATTGCGGACATACAATTTAGATAAGCTTATATTATATCTGTAATTTACACCTCAATCTCAGAAAGAAGGGCATGACAAATTTAATGTCATGCCCTTCTTTCTATATCTCGTATTTATACTTCTTCACTGCCGGAAATTTTCTCTTCTGTCTTCCCCAGTTCTTCCGTTTCCTCTGTTTCACCAGATTCTGTTTCCCTGATTTCTGTCTCCTCAGATTCTTCTGTTCCCTGGAAGCTTGTATCCTCTTCCGGTATATTTTCCGTTTTTTCTACAGCTTCTTCCCGGAAAACTTCCTCCTCCGGCTTTTCTTTTTTGTCCTCGCAGGCAGTTCCGCAGAAAGGACAGAAAAATACTTTTTTGTCTATTGTGTGATGACAGGATGGACAGATTTTCTGTCCTGCTTTTCCCGCGGCAGAACCTTTCAGCTCATGTATTTTGCTTACATGTCTGCTGATTTCTCCACAGATTCCTGCAATTTCATCATCGACAGGCTCTCCGCCTTCGTACCGCTTATAAATAATGCTGCCCAGTCTTTCCATTGTTTTGGAGACAACACGCTCTTCAGCAGAAATCTGGTTACGAAGCTTCTGTACTTCATAGAAATTTTCTGCTTTTTCACTTAACTCTCTTGCTGTTCTTGAGATTGTCTCTCCAAAGCTGTCAAAAAAATCGTTTGCCATTTCTGTCTCCTTTCTTACTGCTGTTCCAGAAGCGGCACTTCCTGCCCTCTCAAAAGAATTCTTGGTCCTCCTGTGCCTTCAATATACTCTCTCGTTATAATAACTTCGCCAATAGAATCATCCTTTGGAATCTCGTACATAATATCAAGCATATACTCCTCAAGAATTGCCCGCAGAGCTCTCGCTCCTGTTTTTTTCTCAAGGGCTTTGGCTGCAATGGCATGAAGCGCTCCGTCTTCAAATTCCAGTTTTACCTCGTCGAGAGCCAGAAGTTTCTGGTACTGTTTTAAAATCGCATTTTTCGGCTCTTTCAAAATCTTAACCAGCATATCCTCTGTAAGACCATTTAAGGTAAAGATAATCGGCAGACGTCCGATAAACTCGGGAATCATTCCAAATGTACGAATATCATCTACCGTCACCTTCTCCAGAAGATGCGGATCATTATCATACTTGTCTTTTAAATCTGCATAAAAACCGATGGATGCCTGTTTATTCAGACGCTCCTTAATAATATTTTCCAGATCCGGAAACGCTCCTCCGCAGATAAAAAGAATATTCCTTGTATCTACTGTCGTCATAGGAACCATCGCATTTTTACTGTTTGCACCGATGGGAACCTCCACCTCGCTTCCCTCCAGAAGCTTCAGCATTCCCTGCTGCACTGCTTCTCCGCTTACATCTCTCTGGTTTGTATTTTTTTTCTTTGCTATCTTGTCGATCTCATCGATGAAAATAATTCCGTGTTCTGCTTTTTCTACATCATTGTCTGCTGCTGCAAGAAGTTTGGAAACTACGCTTTCAATATCATCTCCAATATATCCGGCCTCTGTAAGCGAGGTTGCGTCTGCAATGGCAAGCGGTACGTCGAGAAGTTTTGCAAGAGTCTTTACAAGATATGTCTTACCACTTCCTGTCGGTCCGATCATAAGCATATTTGACTTCTCAATTTCAATTTCATCCATTGTGTTGGTGGCTACACGTTTATAATGATTATACACAGCTACAGACATTACTTTTTTTGCATATTCCTGTCCAATCACATACTCGTCAAGAGTTGCCTTGATCTTATGGGGCGCCGGGATATTTTTAAGGTCGAGGACCGGCTTATTTTCCTCCTCCTTTTTCTTCTTCACCTTTTTTGGCTTTGCAGTAGGAGGCTGTAAATTACTTAAATCTATCATGCTCACATTCGGCATGTTCATAAGATCTGCATAATTAAAATTTCCGTTGTTTATCTGCGTATTCATACTGTCAAAGCTTTTCTGCATACAGTCTGTACAGATATGTATATTATTGGGGAGCTCGATCATTCCCTTGCACTGACTCTCCGGTCTGCGGCAGAGAAAACAAAAGTTTTCATATTCATCTTTGTCATTCTCCTGTTCATTCTCCCCTGCTGCTTCTGTTAATTCTTCTTTATCATCAAACTGGTCTCCCATGATAACTCCTTTCTTCACCTTCTGATATGTCACATTATATCACAATATATCTTTCTGTTAAAATAAAGTTTTTATAAAAACAATAGGAAAATGAGGTGCTTTTCACACCTCATTTCCCGTATTATCATTATTCCTGAGGGCGTGTCCCAAGCGTTACTTCCATTGTAATGTCTTTGTATTCTCCGTCATCTGCTCTTGCAACAACAACCTCAACTGTTTCGCCTGCCTCATAATACTGCAGCTTTTCTACCAGATCCTGATTTCCCGTTACTTTCTGACCGTCCAGCTTTTCAATAATATCTCCCTTTTTGATACCTGCTGCATCTGCTGCCTCTCCCGGAACTGTCTCTGTGACAAAAGCGCCGGAAGGCATATTGTACATCTGGCTTACCTCGGAAGGAAGATCCTGCACTGTGACACCGAGATATGCTGTTTTACTTGCCGCTACTTTATCACGTGTTTTGCGATTCATTAAATCCTCCAGAATCGGCTGTGCCTTGGAAATCGGAATGGCATATCCCATGCCTTCCACTGCATTGTCTGCATACTTGGCTGAATTGATTCCGATTACTTCGCCTTTCATGTTAAGGAGCGCTCCGCCGCTGTTTCCGGGATTAATCGCTGCATCTGTCTGAATCAGCTCTGTGTTTGTACCTTCGTCTGTAGCAATGCTTCTATTCAGAGCACTCACCCAGCCTGAGGTAACGGACTGACCATAACCAAGAGCATTTCCGATTGCCACAACCTGCTCTCCAACTATAAGTCCGTCTGAATTTCCAAGCTGCGCGATTTTAATTTCACTCATGGTATCTTCCGGAATATCACTCTTTTTCACTGATACAACCGCAAGGTCGTTCTCCTCATCTGTTCCCTTGATTTTTGCATTAACTGCGTCTTCTACATTAATATCGCCGTCGCCGCTTGCCAGATTCTGTGTCTCTTCCTCTGCATTTACCACATCTTTTCCAATAAAACATACGCTTAATGTAGTAGCTCCTGCTACTACATGATTATTTGTTGCAATTAAAAGCTCATCGTCATTTTCTCCCACGATGATGCCAGAACCGCTTCCCGCACTCTGATACTGCTGTGCGCCATATCCAAAAATCCCAAAATAGTCCGGAATTTCCTGTACGCTTACAGAAGTAATAGCAACAACGGAAGGCATGGATGCCTGCGCTACATCAGCAACAGAATAAGCGTTTCCAGATACTTGATTTCCTTCTGAAGCTCCATTTTCTTCCTGAAGAATTTCTGTACTTGCAATCGGTTCCTGCTCCTCTTTAACGAGCGTTCCCATACCAAAAAATATCCCGCCTGCCACGACACCGAAAATCACTGCCAGAAGAGCTGCACAGCCTGCCTTTTTCCAGAAACCGCCTCCGCTTTTTCTGTTCTTTGGAGGCCTGGGAGGATTTCCGTTTCCGCCTGCACTTCCCTGATTTTCATGCACCTGATAATATCCGTATCTTGGAGGTACGGAACCATTCTGAGCAGACTCCCTTCTTCTCTGAGGCTCCGGATTTCCATATCGGCCAATACCGGAAGCATTCTGAGATTCCGGATTATATCTGGAATACGGATGCGTCATAGGTCTTTTCTCTTCCCGGCTTTCACCAGATTGTGTATTCTTCCCGTTCGTAGTATTTTGCGCGTTCCGTGTATCCTGCTCATTCTGTATATTTTCTCTATTTTCATTTGCTCCCGGGCTTCCTTCTGCCTGTCTGTTATCAGGCTCCCATTTTCTTTCGTCACTCATGGACTTTACTCCCTTCTATCTGAACATAATATCTTCTTTTTTATAAAACCAGTTTACCAGTGAATTGTGTTCAAAATGTGATAAACTTTGAAAATAATTATGTTCGAATAAAGCCTATCTATTCTTCCAGTATGCTCTGTTCATTGTCGCCCATAAAATAATTTTAGAGGGAAGTTTTTTATATCTTTTTCCCATAAAATATCCAATATACTTAAAGCCGCTCTGGAAAACAAGCTTTGGAAGAAGCCAGAATTTCCCATCTTTCATAAGAAGTTCCGCTGTTTTTTTTACAAGACGAATGCCCTCTCCCTCAGAAGGAACACCCTCAAATATTTCCGGGTGTTCCGCCTGGGATACGCCCAGGTCAAAATTTCGATGAAGCTGCTGCAGACATGTGTAATTATGCGAATGCACCACTTTTGCATCTGCAGCATAAGCAATACCGTACCCTGCCTTTACCATATTTCCCGCGCATATCATATCTTCGTTAAAAATTGCTTTCTCAACAAAGCCACCCACTTTATCATATGCTTCTCTTCTGTATGCCGCACATACATTAGAACAGAAAAATGTTTTAACCCCGTAAACCGGCATATCCTTTTCTGTTTTGATGCAGGAAGCTTCCGGATAATTAAAGCTTCTTGCACACTTTTCCAGGAAGCTGCAGTCTTCCTTTGGAAGCTGCCTTGCATAGGCAGCCCCCACATCTTCCTTCTCCAGAAGAGGCTTTATAAGATTTCCTATCAGATATTTATCATAAGGTACTGCATCTTGTGTCATAAATACAAGAATACTGCCATCTGCCAGAGCTGCGCCCGCTTTTCTCGTTCCGCCGTGGTCAAACTCATTCTTTTTTATGTGGTGAACTTCTGTCTTCGGACAAAGTGTTTCCCAACGGACGTCCCAATATTCTTCTTCCGTATTCATAATAATCACCTTATCCGGCTGATATTCCTGCTTTTTCATCCCTTTTAAAAGCTCCACAAATTCCTTCCCCGGGCGGTATGTAGGAATAATCACATTTACTCTTATCTTTTCCATCTACTTTTCTCCTGTTGAAAAAAGGACCATCTTTTCAGATGCTCCTTTTTTTGCTTTTATTATTTACTGATACACTATGTCAGAATCCCCGCCACCGGTATCTCCGCCGCCAACGTCTCCGCCGCCGGTATCTCCACCGCCAACGTCTCCGCCGCCAGTATCTCCACCGCCAACGTCTCCGCCACCGGTATCTCCACCGCCAACGTCTCCGCCACCGGTATCTCCACCGCCAACATCTCCGCCACCGGTATCTCCACCGCCAACGTCTCCGCCGCCGGTATCTCCACCGCCAACGTCTCCGCCGCCGGTATCTCCACCGCCGATATCTCCACCACCGGAACCATCATCTACGCCGCCATTCGGATCGTAATTCGGGTCATAATTCGGGTCATAATCTCCACCACCGGAACTATCGCCGCCGTCGTTCGGGTTATAATTTGGATCATAGTTCGGGTCGTATCCTGTATTGCCATCATCAGTTGAAGGAGCCTGCCATACAAAATCATCCTGAGGCGTATCTTCTTCCACAACAGGAGCTGTATCCACAATGTTCGCTTCTCCACCTACAATTTCGAGAATCTTTTCACTTCTCTCTTTTACCGTTGCACTTGGAGTGTATGCCACGTCTTCGCCATACAGATATTTATGAAGCTCGATTACATTTGTTTCCAGAGAAGTCGGTACAATTACGCTTCCCTTTACATTTGCAAACTTATATTCCATTGGGAAACCAGTTGTCTCTCCTATGCTGTATCCGATTACAGAAGGAGCAAGAGCAAGTATCTCATTTTTTGAAAGGGAAGTCTGCACCATAGGAAAGACGTCGTCCATCACTTTAAAAAGAGTGCTTAATCCTGCCGATTTTGCTTTCATAAAGAGCATCTGAATCACTCTTCTCTGTCTCTCTGTACGCCCCATGTCAAGGCTGGATGTATAACGGATACGACAGTAAGACGTTACCTGTACACCATTCAGATGATATGTCCCAATGACTTCCTCCTGATTCTCCGGTGCCGGATCCGGTTTTTCAACAGGAGTAAAGCTCTTTCCTGTCTCTTCTGCCGTTTCTACACTGTAATTATTCATATGCTCAATCTCTGCATAAGAAAGAGGAATATCAAGACCGCCCATAGCATCCACCGCTTCTGTCAGAGCATTGAAATCAACTGTTGCATAATCCTTAATATCAAGATCAAGGTTTGTATTCAGTGCAGAAATCGCCTGTTCCGGTCCTCCGTAAGCATAGGCTGCATTGATTTTTGTGTATATGTCGTTTCCTACATTTAACAGCGTGTCTCGATAGAGAGATACAAGTTTTACCTCTTTCGTATCGTTATTGACACTGGCAATAATCATGGTATCGCTGTTCTCTGCGCCAAGAGCTGCATTTTTATCTCTGTGGTCGATTCCAAAGAGAGCATATGTTGTATACCCTGTCATCTCCGGTGCTTCTTCGTTTACAAGAATCTTTTCTTCGTCCAGAACCGGCTGCTCAATTTTATCAAGCTTTGATGAAATCTGTCCGTAAATATACAGACCGCCGATAAACACCAACAGCACAATGATTTCAAGAACAAATAAAAATTTTTTCTTTTTTCTTCCTGGTTTTGACATTTTTTTCCCCTTTTTAGTATGCGTTTTTATTAATAAAACCTTTAAATACAGTAAGGAACATGATTTTTATATCAAATCCAATGCTCCAGTTCTCAATGTAATATAAATCGCACTCGATTCTCTTACGGATTGAGGTATCTCCTCTGTAGCCATTTACCTGTGCCCAGCCAGTAAGACCCGGACGAACCTGATGTTTGACCATGTACCGCGGAATTTCTTCTCTGAATTTTTCCACGAAAAACGGTCTTTCCGGTCGTGGACCTACAAGACTCATATCGCCTTTTAAAATATTGAAAAGCTGCGGAAGCTCATCTATACTTGTCCGGCGCATGAATTTTCCAATTCCCGTCACACGTGGGTCGTTCTTTATTGTCCATGCCTTCTTCTCTTCTGATTCCGGCTGAACCTCCATAGAACGAAACTTGTACATCCAGAACGTCTTATTATGAAGTCCCACTCTCTCCTGCTTGTAAATAAGCGGACCGGGAGATGAAACCTTAATCAGGATACACATCAAAAGCATAACAGGCGATGATACAATAATCCCCACTATAGAGCCTACAATGTCCATCACTCTTTTAACAAGAGCATTAAATGTATTGCTTAACGGCACGTAGCGGATATTGATAACAGGAAGTCCCTGTATGTCCTCCGTATATGGCTTCGTTGGAATAATCTTATTATAGTCCGGAATAAATTTTGTGTGTACTCCTGACTTTTCACAAAGCGTCACTATTTCCTCCAGGCGATAATACTGATTCAGGCCCAGGGTAATGGCAATTTCATCAAGACTGCTCACGGGAAGGATTACCATAAGGTTTGCAATTCTTCCGATTACTTTTACATTCTTGTACATGGTGCCCGCCGGAACATTATCATCCAGGATTCCCCTCACTGTATATCCCCACTGAGGATTCTGCTGAATTCTGTCGATATACTCCTCTGCCGCCCGGCTATATCCCACAAGAAGAACCTGCTTCTGATTCAGACCCTTTTTTCTCATGTCACGGAGAATATAAAAAATAAGCATTCTCACTGCCCACTCCAGGCAGATGTTTGTCACATAAAAAATACCAAAGGTCACACGGGAAAAGTTACCCTCTTCTACATAATAAAGAACGAACATAATAATCAGAAACCCAAGGGTGTTCGCCTTGATTATATTTGCCAGCACAAGACGGCGACCCTGCATTCGAATCGGCTCGTACAGTGTAAATGCCTGATACAGAAGCAGGTATCCCGGAATGATCATAAGCAGGAGTATCATGTACTCTTCAAAGGTCTTAGACGTTGTGGCAGAATCTGCCATAGGACCTACGAAACGGAAAAACCATGCAAAAATATAAGAAAGTGCAATTACAACAATGTCTATCGCTACATGGAGGCGAGTGAAATTTTTCTGATTGTCTTTAATCAATTACAGCCACCTCTGTTTTAATCATTGCCTTTATATTATAATATGAAACACATAAATGCAATAAAAATTCTGTAAATTTTCCCGGAGGGCTTTCAAAAACGTCTAAATATATTCACCCACAACTCCCTCTGTATCTTACAGTATGCCGGGAAATGCTTCAGTGAAAACGGAACTTTTCTGCCTTTTACGCTTAACTGAAACCCGTTCTTAATACCTGCCAGATACTCTCTCCCATATCCCTTCATGCAGAAAAACAGGATTTTCATTCCAAATCCCACAAGTAAAAAGGGAAGGTTCAAAATAATCTGCAAAAACGGCATATTTTTATAAATCATGTAAATATTATTTCTGGAAGAATAACGGATTTTAAACTGATTATACCTGGAACCGCTCGTGCCGCTTCCCACATGATACACAACTCCACCGGGAATATACCAGTTTTCATAACCGTAAATGCGTGCTCTGTATCCCACATCCAAATCTTCCAGATAGGCAAAATGCTCATCGTCAAAATATCCGATTTTTTCAAATATTTTTTTTCGATAAATGGCAGCTCCTGCACAGGAGGAAAAAATCTTTTTCTCTTTGTCGTAATGCTTTGCTGATTTTCCTTTTCCCCCTGCAAACGCCCAGCCAAGCGCACAGTAATAATTGCCGCCGTCATCCATCTTCTCCCTGTCATGAAACTGAAGCATCTTTGCCTGACAGGAAAATGCCTTTTTATGTCTCTGGAGCCCTTCTGTCATCTCTTTCAGAAAATCCGGCTCCACCTCTGTGTCATTATTTAAAAGCAGTACATAAGGAGCTCTGGCTGCCTTAATTCCTTCATTTACAGCTCTGGAAAATCCAAAATTCTCAGAAAGCTCGATAATATGAACCCAGGAATACTGCGATGCCACAAAAGCACAGCTTCCGTCTGTAGAACCGTTGTCTACAAGAATCACTTCAAAATTTTTCATACTCTGGCATTCCAGACTGGAAAGAACCCCCTCCAGATATGCCAACCCGTTATAATTGGGAATAACAACTGATACTTCCATTTTTTATCCCTTCTTGTTTCCCATTCCCGGAAGCGGCTTCAAAGAATAATTCCACTTGGTAAGAGAAAGATTTTTATTATAATACGGGTCTCCGTTTTTCAGAATATCAAGCCAGTGACACCGCATATATTCTATTTCTGTCTGAAAGCGGCGCACTTTTTCTTTTGAATCCTCTGCGCCCCTTGTTTTTGACTCCATATGATAAAGCTGTACATACGGGTCGTATACAACAAGACTTCCCGCTTTGTTTATTTTCAGACATAAATCCACATCATTAAAAGCTACTGCAAGCTCTTCCGTAAAACCGCCCACCTGGTCAAATACCTGCTTTTTCATTATCATGCAGGCGGCAGTTACAGCACTCATATCCTGCAGCAGAGATGCCTTGTGAAGGTATCCAGTACGGTTTGCCGGCATATCCACAAACATATGACCCGCAATTCCTCCAATTCCTATGACGCAGCCTGCATGTTGAATGGTATTATCAGGATAAAGAAGCTTTACGCCTGCTGCCCCCACTTCTTTTCTCTGGCAAAGCCCTGCAAGTTCCGTGAGCCAGTCCGGCGTGATCACAGTCACATCATTGTTCAGGAAAAGAAGAAACTCTCCTTTTGCATGAGCAGCTCCAAAATTATTGATGGCAGAATAATTAAATTCTTTTTTCCATCTTAAAAGGCGCACGCCTTTTTGGGAAATTTCTTTATAATATTGGAAAATTTCATCAGATGTACTGTTGTTTTCTACAACAATAATCTCATAATTTTTATACGTTGTTTTTTTCCATATGGATTTTAAACAGGCTTCCAGTGATTCTTTTTCATCCTTATTTGGAATAATAATGGAAATAAGAGGCTCGCCCTTTACCGGATATTTTACTCTGTAAAATCCAAGGTCAGGAGTATGGCTCACCTCTCCATCTGTGCCTGTGCGCTTTAAATGTGCCTCTATTGCCCGTTTTCCGGCTTCAAAGGCATACATCTTGCTTGCGGGATTATCTGCAGTTGACTCTTTGTGGGTTCTCCAATGATAAAGAATTTCCGGTATGTGAAGGATTTTTCGCGCTTCTTCTGTGCACCGGAAAATAAAATCATAATCCTGCGCTCCGTCAAACTCTTTTCGGAAGCCTCCCACCTGCTCCACAATTTCTCTTCGCACCGTAAAGAAATGGCAGATATAATTATTGGAACGGAGAAGATCCAGATTAAAATCCGGCTTTAAATGCGGCTGAAAATGCTCTTTTAAATCTGTCGTCACCTTATCCTCATCTGTGTAAACCACATCTGCCTCCGGATTTTTTTCCAGAGCAAGAACAATTTCGTATAATGCATTCGGGGCGAGAAGGTCATCGTGGTCGAGAAGCCCTATAAACTCTCCCTTTGCCATACGAAACGCTGCGTTTGTATTCTCTGCAATACCCAGGTTTTCTTTCAGATTTTCATGACGGATACGGCTGTCTCTTTTTTCATATTCTTCCAGAACAGCTTCCATCTCTTTATCGTCCGGACTTCCGTTTGCAATGCAGAGTTCCCATCCCCCATATGTCTGTGCGATCAGAGAATCCAGCATCTGTCTCAAAAAAAGCGGAGGCGTATGGTACGCCGGAACAACCACACTGATAAGAGGCGCATTTAAAAATTTCCTCTTTCTCTGCCGGTTTAAAGTTTCCTCATCCGGTACATACGCTTCATACCAGGGGCCATAAGGAACCTCCTCCGGCTCAAACCTCTCATGGAGACGGATCCAGAATTCCTTTATCCCATAATGCTTCAGATAACGGAATCCCTTTTGTATTGTATAAGGAGAAAGCTTTTTCAACATTTTACTCCACTGTATCTTTCCCCCTGTATTGCTGCCTTTTCCCATTTATTTTAACCTCTGACTTTTGTTTATTATTTGTTAAGAAAAAATTTATGAACTTATTTTAACATTCTACTATATTTTTTGCAAGAAAGGGAATAAATGTGTTATACTGAAACCTGTAGCAACTTATATTATGAAACAACAGGAGCAGTTTTATGATGAAAAGAAAAAAACGACTATCTGCTACCCTTCTTGCACTGGGAATCTGTATTTCTCTGATTTCCCCGGTTTCTGCAAAAGCAGCAGAAGTAACTGAAAATACCGGAATTTCCACAAATGCCATTCCCGGCTGGCCTCAGGCACAGGATATTACATCTACGGCAGCCGTTGTGGTGGAGGAATCTACAAGCACTATTCTTTATGCAAAAAATATGGATCAGCCGCTCTATCCTTCCAGCGCCGTAAAAATCATGACCTGTCTTGTGGCTCTTGAAAACAGCAGTCTTGACGAACAAGTTACCATGACAGAAACAGGTGTTGCAGAAGTCACAGACGGAAGCGCCAACATCTCCTCCCAACTTGGAGAAGTATTTACAATGGAACAGTGTCTCTATGCCATTATGGTAGGTTCTGCAAATGATATTGCCCTTCAGGTTGCCGAACACGTAAGCGGTTCCGTAGAAGCTTTTGTTCAAAAAATGAATGAAAAGGCGAAAGAGGTCGGCTGTAAGGATACCGTATTTACAAACCCTACCGGACTTCCTGATGAAAATCAGCACACAACTGCCCACGATCTTGCAAGAATCACAAGGGCAGCCATGCAGAACGACACGCTGCGCACCATTTCTTCATCTGTCTCCTACACCATTCCCGCCACAAACCTTTCGGGAGGGGACAGGGTACTTACAAGCAATTTTACCATGACAAAACCGGAAGATCCGGCTTACTACCAGGGCTGTCTCGGTGGAAAAGAGGGATTTACCCAGGCATCGGGAAGTGTTCTTGCCACTGCTGCAAATCGAAACGGTATGACCCTGATTTGTGTTGTATTAAACGGAGCTTCCGGTCAGACAGATGACGAAGCCATTGCCCTTCTTGATTACGGATTTAATAATTTCAAGAAGGTTTCTCTTGGAAACAACGATTTCAGTATTGTATCCGGCGGAACTGTAATCATTCCTTCCAACGCTTCTGCCTCAGATTTAAAAACAACAGATCAAAAGCAGGACGATGGTACTTTAAAACGAAAATATTTCTTCGGAAATGACAAGCAGGTGGGAAGTGCAAAAGTGGAAGTACGGGATACAAATGCCAATAAGCAGGCGCTTGCCGAAAGCGAAAAACATCTTGAGGAAGCGCAGGACTTTTCCAATGTCCACACCAATTTCCCTTACTATCTCATCGGAGGAATCGGAATAATCCTTTTGGCACTTTTAATCTGGGCAATCGTAAAAGTTGTAAAATCATAAAAAACAGCCTGACAAATACAAAAAGAAGCGGATTAAAACTCCCGCTTCTTTTTTGTTTTCCGGCGTTTCTGCCGGCTATGGCAGCGCCTTTGTACGCTTTCTTCTGTATACAATAAGAAATGAAAAATATGTATTCTCGTTCTTTCCTTGATGTACGTTTATTTTATCAGATTTTATTCTTCGAAACAATGAAAACCGTCCCAAAAATTCTATCTATTTTCGACGGAAACTCAATATTTCTCCACTATCACCAAATAAAACGACGGCTTACAGCACCTCATTCAAAACAGAAAGTCCATATTCTGCAAGCGCATGGTCTTCCTCTCCTGTACCGCCACTCACTCCGAGTCCTCCGATAATGGTATCTCCCACTTTCAGTGGAACACCGCCGCCGAAAATTACAATTTTTCCACCGTCCATCTTATCTACGCCGTAGAATGTCTGTCCCGGCTGCGCAAGAACAGACAGTTCTTTTGTGGACATTTTTACTGCCACAGAAGTATATGCTTTTTTCATCGCCACATCGAAACTTACAAGAAAAGCTCCATCCATCACATGGACAGCAATCGGGTTTCCATCTGGTCCGCACACGGCGATAACTGCCTTTTTCCCCTGGCGCACCGCTTCTTTTTCAATTTTTTCAATGAGACGCTTTGCACTTTCCAGAGTAATTCTTCCCTGAATGCCCATGCGTTTCATGACTTCCTGAATCACAGCCTCGCTCACGGAGGTATTTCTGTTTTCTTCCATGCGCTTCTCACTTTCTTCCCTGTTTTTCTGCTCTGTCCCTGCGGCTTCTTCCGCTTTTCCGCTATTTTTTGCGTCCTCCCATCTTGCAAGCACATAGAGATAATCTGCAAGACGGTTCATATACTTCTTTGCGCCTGTATCTGCTCCGAATTTCACGCCAACAGATGCAAGCGCCCTCTCCGCTCTTCTTGCAACTGTGCGCGCCACATCGGTCTCTGCAGAAAGGCGTGTTCCTCCCGGAAGAATAAATTTCTTAGGACGGTCAAAAAGTCCTTCCATTCTGTCAATCTCTTCCTCCAGAAGCTGTGTTTTATCATCATTTATATGATATTCTCTGTTATAAGGATCTGCCACACCTGCCATGACAGTAATCAGAGTTTCCTGTATTTTCTCCAGCATACGAATGGTCTCTCCATCGGTAAGCAGAGTTTTTACAACTCCTATATGACTTGTAAGTTCATCAATTGTTCCTACAAGCTCAATTCTGTCATCTGACTTGGAGACGTTTTTTGTACGGACAAGATCAGTTGTTCCCTTATCTCCGTTTTTTGTATAAATATTCATAATGGTTCATCTCCTGTGACTGGTTTAAAAGGCATCTTTTTAATTGCTCTTGCACTGTTTGCCCCGAGATTCCGACACTGCCAGAATCGTGGTTTGCAAAGCTCAAATACATTATGTCCTTTAGGCAGGCGCTGCATCTGCATGGCAAGACTGGTACCATATATCCCAATCCCGCATCCCAGCATAGATTCTTTGGCGGCCTCGTATGCCAGATCATCAAGCTCTCCCTTACGGGAAAGCACCTGATACAGCACACCTTCTTCCTCAATCCCTGCGCATACCTCCCGAAGAAGGTCTTCATCGGGTTCGCGGCTGTATATTATAATTGTGGGTTTGTTTACAACCATCTATCTGCACCTTCTCCTTTTCTTTTATAATCAGCAATCTCCCAGATACGAGAGAAGAAGACCTGTAGCCACTGCATTTCTCGGCCCTTCCTGTCCGCGGATATTTCCCCGTCCGCAGACAATTCTGTACTCGGAAAGAGCTTCCATCAGCATTTCCGGTATTTCAAAATCTTCTGCTGAACCACCTACAAGAACAACATTCGGTATTTTTCGTAAATCATTTTCCGGAGCTACTGTTTTAAGAGCCCGAACTGCATTTCTCACAAATACCTTTTTCTTTGCCTCCCGGCGAACTTCAAGAATTCGCTCCATAGGAATATTTTCTTCGATTTTCAGCATTTCTCCGGGAGCAAGAAGAACAACATGTCCATAATATCTGGGATCAATGGATTCCTCAAAAAACTGCATGGCTCCATTTTCCAGGCGGAGATGAAACAGGCTTTCCACCTTGCCCATAGGATACTTCTTAATCTGCTCTGCTGTCACTCTGCTCTTTAAACCAAGTTCTGTCTGAATCAACATGGAAACGAGCTCCCCTGCACCAGCCTGGTGAGTCGTACGAACAGTTCCGTCTGCCTCCAGCACTGCTGCATCTGTAGAGCCTCCGCCCATATCAAGAATGGCAAGAGGAAGCTTTGTTCCCGGCGTCGTCATTGCTCCAACAGAAGCCATCACCGCCTCCACTCCGGCCACAACCGCTTTTACAGAAAGCTCCTTCTCAAGATGCTCTGCAATCTGCTGCATGGGAAGATGCTGTGTTTTAACCATTGCTGCAATTCCCACTGCTTTTTCCATACAGGTTTCTCCCGCAAGAGAACCGGAAATTTCCACAGGTGCCAGAGTATCTACCGCCAAAATATCGGTAATACGAATATCCTCTTCCCCTGTTTTAGCTACATCTTCCATACTGGTTTTAATCCGCCGAAGCATATTTCCCACATTTGTGTCTCTCTGTCCGTCAATATCCCGGATTTCTCCCGCATTTTGAAGAGTTTCCATGATAGTGTCCGCTCCTGCATCAATGTCGACCGAGAGCTCCTTGTTTCCATGAAATGTGATTTCTCCTGCAGGAAGAATGTTTTCTTTCATATTTCCGTGAGGCGTCTTAATAACGACTGCGCTTCTCTTTCCCACAAGACTTTTTGCAATAGGAGTAACTGACTTTGTTTCCTCTGCATCCAGCCCCAGAAGCGTAGCAATTCCATACGGATTGGAAAGCATACGAATACCGGTTCCCGGAAGAGCCACTTCGATAGCCGCAAGTTTTCCTTCCGGTATTTTATGAATATGACGTACCTCGTCCACAATGGGAATCTGGCGACTCAGCCTGTTCTCTACAAGAACCGCCTCGTCTGCCTGAAGAATCAGTCCTTTGATGGAAAGCTCCGGGATATGCTGATTCAGTCTTGCCGCAACCTCCTCATAGGAAAACTTATTTGCTGCAGCCACAATATAAGGCACACCCGGTTTTCCTTTCCAGATGTTTTCCAGAAAAATAAGCTCTCCTACTGCTTCCCCTGCACCTGCAGGAGTGGAAGGATTGTGTCCTATCATAGAAGATTCCGTAATAATGGTTTCTGTAATCGTCTCCATTGCCGTATCCCCGATAACAGGCGCCGCCTCATTTAAGCGCACAAGATTTAAAGCACTTAAAGAAAGATGGATTTTGTCCATTGCTTCCTCAAGAGCCGCTTTAATTCCCAGAACATTTGGGAGAGTTCCCTTTGTTCCAGTTGTCATTCGGGATGCACTGGAGAGAAAACGGAAGGCTCCGTTTTCCTCTGTGCCACCGATACATACTTCAGTTGTGGAATTTCCTATATCAACACCAGCAATTAATTTCAAAGAAGAATTCCCCTTTTTTCATAAATTTCCGCTGCCTCCAGCACAAGCTTTGCACAGTTGGGGGCATGGTATTTTTCAAGAAGCTCCTGTGCCATAAGAAGAAGCTCTCTTTTTGTAGAGCGGTTTGGCCGAAGCTTATTGTACATATTTAAAATTACATCATCAGGAACATTTACGAGTTCGGAGGCGCGTTCAAAATTCGCCTGCATCTGCGGGTTGTCCGCCTCTTTTGCAACCTGTCCCTGTCTCTTCAGCATTTCTGAAGAAATTTTAATATCTTCAGCAGTAACATTTCCTCTTTTTACCTCTTCGAGGGTAATCTGAGAAAGTTTCTTCCCTGTTTTGGAAGCAATGCTCTCTGCCTCATTTTGACCTAAAGGATAATTGCTCATTTTGCGCCCTCCCATACTATCATGCCTTTTTCCGGTTGAAGCTGTTCCGTCTCAATAATGTGCATAAGAGCAGCCTTGACCTGGAATTTTGCACGTACCATCGGGTCGTTTGTACATTCAATCGGTGTTACTTTTTCCCCTTTTACATACTTCGCTGCATTTCTGCCGATTTTTCGATATGTATCAAGGTCCATAAGAGGCGCCTGCGGGAAAAGTTCCAGGTTTGACAGAGGATATAAATCCTTCTGATGAATAACGGTTGTTCCTTTTGACTGGATGCCGATTCCGATTCCGGAACCGGAAAGCTTTGCAGCCTGAAGAGCCATAAAACATACATCTGAAGTATCCAGGATTTTTACAACACGTGAGGTCATTCCCTCCTCCTCGATTCCCGCCTGTACGTTTCTCAAAACTTCCTCAAGAGGAATTCCGCAGATGGTAGCGCGGATTTCCGTCTGAAAAGCAGCTCCCACCCCGATCACAATTTCCTTCGGGTCTGTTCCCTGAGGCGCTTTTTCAGCGCCTTCGTAGGAATGCATAGGGCGCATTCTTGTTTTTCCTGCAAGGGTTTCCCCTTCGCTGTTATGGGGCTGCGGCTGGTTTCCCTGCAACTGCTCCACAACGGCTTTTGTTATGGCCTGTATCAGTTGTTCATTTAATTCCATTGTACAGCCTCCTAAAAATCATTTGCGTTAATTCTGTGAGGAATTGCTTTAATTTCCTCCCAGCGTTTGCCTGTCACACGGTATCCTGTTCCAGGTCCCATATAATCGTTTGGAGTATTTACACCGGACATTACCTGGAAATGTTCATCCAAAATCGCCGCCGTGTGCATATAATCTCCGATCACACGCTGTTTCAGCATATTCAGAATATTTTCTGCAAGTACTGTAAATCCGCTTTCTGCAAGAGCTTTTACAACATCAATGCCGGTAATTCCCCGTTTCATCATATCATCTGCTGCCATGAGGTCAGATGCCACATCTCGCTTTAAGGTATCTTTGCTTCCGTGTGCATATGTCACAGTTTCTACCTGCTCGTCTGTCACCTCTGTAAGACCGAGATATTTAAAGACAGCCTGCACTGCTTTTCCTGCCTCCCGGCGAACCCGTATCACTTCCTCCTCTGTTACAGGACGAAGACCGCCGTCTACCTGCATATCTCTCTGAAGTACATTGTAGTCGTCAAAATCTTCTGCGTCAAAGTTGGAGCCGGCAAACATATTGTCGTAGTTCGGCTCTGCCGCATATCCTGAGAAGATAAAGTCTGTACCAGGCATAAACTGAAGCATAGTACGCGCAGTACGGCGCATATCAGAATTGGAAAAGCTCTGGTCATTTGAAGATGCACATTCCAGTCCGAGAAGAGCCGCTACAAGATTTTCTCCGATAATTTCACGAATACCGGAAGGAACACTGGCCGTTACTCCTACACAGCTTACGGAACCATTCTGGATTCCCTGAGAACCAGCTCCCTTTGTTACATAAAGACAGCGGCATTCCAGATAAAGCATAGATTTCTTTTCGCTGCTTCCCATTAATACCTCTGAGCCGGAACCGGAGGTAAAGCGAACCTTCAATCCTCTTGATGCATATGCTGAATTTAAAAACGCTTTGGAATATGGTGTATCGTCTCCATCTACGAATACTTTTTCTGTTCCGTATACGGAAAGTGTCTCTGCATAAGTTGTAAGACCTCGGATACCAAGTTCAAGCTCTGTTGCCTCTTCTGCTGAGCACTGTGTCAGAACGCCTGGGCGTCCCACCTGGGAGCCGATCAGAAGAGCCATTGCGCTCATTGGTGCATAGCGTGCCACACCCATCGTTGTTTCTTCTTCGCTGAATCCGCGGAGAGCACCCTCTGCAGCATCAGCTGCAATCTGCACCGGATCATCTTTTAAATTGGTAATATGTGCCTGGTTTCCCGGAATTTTTCTGGCACGCATTTTCTGCATACCCATCATCATTTCCACTACATTTAAGTAGTTGATGACTTCCACCATCTTTGCCGGGGTAATTCCTGACACAATTTCAAGAATTTCTTTTCTTGATGTATGAATGTCCACAATCTTTCTTGCAATTTCAAGAGAGGGAATTGCCATAGAAGCCTCTGCTCTGTCTGTCCGGATTGCGTAATCTGCAATAAACTGATCAAGGAAATCGAAATCTTCTCTTTTCTTTCCGTCCAGTTCTGTGATTACTCCATTTTCCACTCTGACAGAAGGCTCCGGGTCATACGGGCTTTTCATTGCCACAAAACCCATCTCCGGCCATTCATCTATAAAACCATCTTTATTTACAGCTCTTTTATCAAGAGCTTCAATTCGTTTTGATCTTTTCATATTTTCTACCTTTATCGCTGAATTATAAAATCCCGTTTCCGCTTTTCGAGATTATTCAGTGCTCCGCTTTTTAATACAGCCCGGCAGAATTGCCGGGCTGCCTGTCACCCTAGAATGACCACAACTTTGTATAGATTTTTACAATATCTTCCTTAGTCGGAACTCTTGGGTTATTCACTGTGCAGGCATCTGCCAGTGCTGCGTCTGCCATTTTGTCAATTGCCGCAAAATACGCATCAGGAGTGATTGTTCCAAGCTCCTGTATTGTAAGCGGAATGTTCATTTCTTTCTGCATAAACTGAATCCAGTTTACAAGAGAACGAACCGTCATTACTTTATTGTAATTACTCAGTCCCAGAATATGGGCAATATTCGCATATCTCTTCACAGCCGGAAGATATTCCTTCTGACTCTTGCTGTGCTTATTAATATCTGCATTAAATTCCACAATATGAGGAAGAAGCATGGCATTTGCACGTCCGTGCGGAATGTGGAACATAGCTCCCAGCTGATGTGCCATGCTGTGTGTAATTCCAAGACCTGCCGTGTTAAAGGAAAGACCTGCAAGACAGGATGCCACGTGCATTTTCTGACGGGCATGCATATCGCTTCCATCCAGATATGCACGAAGAAGGAATACACCACAGATTTCAATTGCTTTTTCTGCAAGTGCAGAAGAAAACTCATTATGTGCTGTACTTACATAAGATTCCAGTGCATGGGTGAATACGTCCATACCTGTATCTGCTGTAATAGCAGGCGGAACACTTTTTACAAGTTCTGCATCAAGGATTGCTTCGTCTGGTGTCAGACTTTCTGCTACGAGAGGATACTTCACATGTGCATCTGTGTCATTTACAACTGCAAAAGAAGTAACTTCTGAACCTGTTCCGCTTGTTGTAGGTACTGCAATCAGACCTACTTTTCCATAATTGTTTATTTTTAATGCAAATTCCCGGATTGCTTTGGAAGAATCAATTGCTGATCCTCCTCCTACTGCTACAATTGCCTCCGGCTGATACTGAAGGAATTTCTGTACGCCTGTTGCAATTTTTTCCACAGGTGCATCGGGAACTACATCACAGAAAATATCAAATTCAATTCCTGCACTTTCCAGAGGTGCAGTAATCAGGTCTATCATTTTACTCTGTACAACAAAAGGGTCTGTAATCACAAGAACCCTTTTATATGGAATTTCTTTCAGTCGTTCCAGAGCATTCGTGCCAAAATGGATGGCAGTTTTCATTTCAAAGGTATTCATATCAACTGCTTCCTTTCTTTCGCTTCAGACAGAATACAGGCATTCCACTCCCAGTTCCTGGAAATATTTCAGCCACTTGTCAGAAGGTTTTCTGTCTGTCACTACTACGTTTACATCCTGCATATTTCCGCCTACAGAAAACGCAGTCTGATCAAACTTTGTGCTGTCCACTACAAGAATCTTCTTTCTTCCGGAAGCCATCATTGCTTTCTTGGCATAGGCGAAGGATTCCTGAGATTCCATGATTCCCCACTCTTTGTCGAGCGCCTTACAGGAAAAAATTGCTTTATCTACATAATAGGAACGGATTGCTTCCTCTGTTCTTGAACCAAGAAAAGCAAGATACCCGTCTTTCATTACACCTCCGGTAGAAATAATATTCCATCCGGAAACATCAGAAAGCTCCAGAAGGATTTCCATGGAATTTGTTATCACAGTCAGCCGTTCTTTATCCTTTAATGCTTTTGCCACAAAAACAGCAGTTGTGCTGGCATCCAGAAAAATGTGATCTCCTTCATTTACAAGCGAAGCAGCGAGTTCTGCCATTTTCTGTTTGCCTGCCACATTCTGATTTTTGCGTACATTAAATGGGAGGTCAATGCTGAAATCCTCATTAATCACAGCTCCTCCATAACTTTTTATGGCAAGCCCTTCTTTTTCCAGCTTATCCAGGTCACGCCTTATGGTCTCCTCCGAAACACTGTAAAGCTGACTCAGCTCACTGACTACAACTCTTTTTTCTTCCTGAAGTTTTTCAAGAATAAGATTTCGTCTTTCTAAAGCCAGCATGATACCTGCCTCCTTAAAAGTATCTTTTTATTTTTAAAGGAGACTGTCCATCATGCGTTTATCCGGATGTGCAATTACGGAAGAATCCAGATACATACCCTTAGATGCCACAAATTCCTTTGCTCTTTCGATAGAAGCCTCTACTGCGGAAACCTCTCCTGTAAGAAGCATATAGGATTTTCCACACATACCTTTTGCAATACGAAGCTCGATCAAGTCTACAATTGCTGTCTTCGCAGCCTGGTCTGCCGCCTCAATGATAGAAGCTGCATCATATGTTTCCAGGATACCAAGTGCACTGATTGATTCCACATGTGTAGTTCCGTAAATTGCCGGGAAAATAGATTCGTGAGGATTTCCCAGCACGAAGCTGTCAATACATTTATCTTCATATGTTGTGACTGCTGTATCTACGGCAGCCTTGACCGCACTTAAATCGCCGGTAATAATTGCAATATATTTACCCGGACACACGGTCTGGGCCTCCACGATCTCTACCTCAGATGTTTTTACCATAGCATCTGCAGCAGTAATACCGGTGGCTGTAGTTTTAAATTCAATCATTCCGATTGCTTTACTCATAATCTGTACGTCCTTTCTACTTTGCTGCAATTACAACATGGCGGTCTGTCACTTCTGTTACCTTACCGCAGATTGTTGCATGAATTCCTACGCTAAGTCCCTGAGCCGGCTCTGCGATCATCTGGCCTCTTGTAACCTCGTCACCAACTTTTACAATCGCTTTTGCAGGTGCACCGATATGCTGGCCTAACAGGATCTTAACCTTCGGTACTGCTACAAGTGTTTCATCCATAGGAGCGTCTTTGTCATATTTTGTAAGACCAAGACGTGCCATCAGACGTTCTTCCGGCACTTTACGGTATTCTCTTGACTCTCTTATAGGTGCAGGCTGCACGCCCTGCGGAGGTTTCACACCGGCTTTTCTAAGACCTGCCTTCATGTCTGCAAGAAGTGTTCTCGGAGCAAGGCTCTGAGGACAGGAATACATCTCACATACACCACAGGAACTGCAGAAGCTTGCATCTATATATGGATTCAGATCACGGAAATCTCCATTTGATGCCGCTCTCATAAACAGAGCCGGATCAATCGGATGTCCCAGTCCATTTCTTGGACAAAGATCTGTACATGTATTACACTGGCAGCAGATTGATGCTGCTCGTTTTAAATCTATGGAAGAAGTTCTCTGCTTCTTCGCCACAATCACGTGATCTTTTGGAAGAACCAGAATCGCATTTGTTGTCTTTGTTACCGGCTCAGAACCGCTTCCGATACGTCCCATCATCGGACCGCCGATAAAGTAAACCGGATCTTTTACAGTTACGTTTCCTGCCTGCGCTACTACATCGTCCATTGTGCATCCAAGGGGAACGCGAACTGTAACCGGATTGCTTACTTCCGCTACAACAGATACATATTTATCTGTTACCGGCTTCTGTTTCTCCACTGCACGATAGATGTTGTAAATTGTTTCTACGTTAAATACGGCAACTCCCTGCTCAATAGGAAGTCCGCCAGGTCTTACTACTCTGCCTGTGGCTTCGTAAATAAGAACAACTTCATCTCCCATCGGATACACTTCTTCAAGAAGATGAATCCTCATTTTGGGAAATTCTTCAATATGCTGCTGAAGAGCAGCAACTGTCTGTACATAAGATTTCTTAATTCCAATAATGGCCTCAGAAGCCCCTACTGTCTCTGCTACCATATTGAATGTTTTCATAATTTCATATGCGTGCTTTTCTAATAACTGTCTATGCAGCTTCAGTAAAGGTTCGCACTCTGCACAGTTCATAAGAATAGTATTTGCCTGATCGCTGATTTTCACATAGGTAGGGAAACCTGCACCACCAGCTCCTACTACTCCGTTTTCCTGTATGATTTTCTGTAATTCTTTGATTTCCATGGCGTTACTCCAATCCCGCGCCGTCGTCAACGATACCTACGATCGCTGCGTCCACTGGCGCTGTTTCTACGCCGCAGCCAATTCTTGCTGCGCTTCCCTGTGCCACCAATACATATTCACCGATTCCCGCACCGATAATGTCGATGGCGACAATCTGGCTTAAATCTGCTTTCATATGATGTACTGGCTCTACAATCATGAATTTATTACCTATAAGTTTTTCACTTTTTCTTGTGGAAACAATACTGCCCACAACTTTGCCTACAATCATATGAGCCTCCACGTTTTCTCTTTAATCCTCCATTGCCGGCGACTTTCGCCGCCGGCTCTGTATGGAGGAATATTCATTTATTATTTAATAATTGTAACTGTATTGCCTGTGGCAATCTGTGCTGCATTTGCTTCGTCTGTATCAATATGCATTTCCAAAGTAAAGCTGTCGTCCACACGGATTTTTACATGATTGAAAATTGTTCCGCGTTCATTGTCTGCTTTTACAGAAACAATATCGCCATCTTTTACACCAGCTGCCTGAGCATCTTTTGGAGACATATGAATGTGACGCATTGCCACAATACAGCCCTCTTTCAGGTAAATCGCACCTTTCGGTCCCACAATGGCAATAGGAGCACTGTCTTTGACATCTCCGGATTCACGCACCGGAACCTTCATTCCAAGCTTGATAGCATCTGTCGCAGATACCTCAACCTGTGAAGCCTTACGAACAGGTCCGAGAATACGTACATTTTCAATGGCACGGAGCTTCAGTCCCACAATTGTGACTGTCTCGTTGGAAGCAAACTGTCCTCCCATCAGCTCTTTTTTCTTTGTAAGCTGATAGCCAGGTCCGAACAGCGCCTCTACATGCTCCTGTGTCAGGTGAATGTGTCTTGCGGAAACTCCGATAGGCACAACGTATCCGCTGCCCGTATCTTCTTTCTGATTAATTGCCTGAAGTACCATTCTGGTAATCAGTTCGATATTATTTGTTTCCAAGAATACACCCGCTTTCCGTGACTGTTTTATCAGTCCAGTTAATCAACGTAAATTATTTTAAAACCGGAAGGATTTTCTCTACGTCTGTGTGTGGTCTTGGGATTACGTGTGTTGCTACAAGCTCTCCAAGTCTGGATGCTGCTGCACTTCCGCTTTCTACTGCAGATTTAACTGCTCCAACGTCTCCGCGAACCATAACTGTTACAAGACCGGAACCGATTTTCTCTGTTCCTACTAATGCTACGTTTGCTGCTTTACACATCTGGTCTGCTGCTTCGATTGCTGCTGTAAGACCTCTTGTTTCTACCATTCCTAATGCTTCCTGTGTCATGACTTTTTCCTCCTTATGATTTGCTGAACTTTCAGCCTGAACCTTTGTCTCTGCGGTCTTTCTTGCCGTTCTTCTTGGAGCGGCTGCCTTTTTAGGGGCTGTGTTTGCTGTTGTTGTTTTTTTCTCTTCAGCCATATTTCATCCCCCTATTGTTCTTTGTTCTTCCATCGACTTGCGCTTAATTCCACCAGTTTGACGATTTCCTCGTGAGGACGGGCAATCACTGCATAGCTTGCCGGCTTTTTAATAGCGCCTTCCACTGCTGCGTTAACTGCCGCCGTCACTGCCGCAACATCGCCTTCCACAATAATGGTCACCAGTCGTCCGCCCAGCTTACGTTCCCATGACGCCAGCTCAACGTCTGCAGTCTTACACATAATGTCAAGGGCATTCACTGCCGCAACCACACCTGTGATTTCTATAAAACCATATGATTTACTCATGAGCGAACTCCTTTTATTTTTTTAAATCGCTTTAATTAAATAGAAGGCAGAATCTTTTCTACGTCTGTATGAGGTCTCGGAATTACGTGTGTTGCTACAAGCTCTCCAAGTCTGGATGCTGCTGCACTTCCGCTTTCTACTGCAGATTTAACTGCTCCAACGTCTCCGCGAACCATAACTGTTACAAGACCGGAACCGATTTTCTCTGTTCCTACCAGTGCTACCTCAGCTGCCTTTGTCATTGCATCTGCTGCCTCGATTGCAGCTGTAAGTCCTCTTGTTTCTACCATTCCTAATGCTTCCTGTGCCATGTTCTATTCCTCCTGGATTTTATATAAACTGATTTCTGTTTTATCGATACCGGATATGAGTTTTAGTCCTTATCCAGTGCGCTGATCTTCAGCATTTTTTCTGTACCCTCGTCAGGGTTTGGAATTACATAGTGCTGTACCACGCCGGTCATTCTGTTTGCTGCTTCCATACCGGCTTCCACTGCCGCAGTAACATCAGCAACGCTTCCGCGATATTTGATGCAGACAAGGAGCGGTACTGGCAGGCTGTCTGCATTGGCAGGTTTATTCTTGTCGAATACCTCCAGGCGGACATTTGCTGCCTTACATCCGGCATCGCCTGCTACAAAGGCTGTAGCCAGCCCAAACACTTCCAAAATTCCCACAGCTTCTGCCATTTCAATTCTCCTTTACGGTGAGGATTATTTATTGATGATCGCAATCTTCAGACCTGTCATTGCCAGGTTTGTCTGATGTGCTTCGTTAATCTGCTCTAACGGGAATCTGTCTGTAATAAGCTCAGACATTGGAAGTCCGATTCCTTTTGCTCTCTTTAAGAAGTCGAATGTTGTTACATAATCTCTTAAAGTATATACCCAGGAACCAACTGTTGTGATTTCTTTTGAACAGATGTCAAAGTGCGGGTTAATTGTTGCATCTCCACCATTGATGAAGAATCCAAGTTCACAAAGACCACCGCCGTTGCGAATGAATTTATAAATGTTTGAATGTGCAACTGGAGAACCTGTACACTGGAATGCGAAATCTGCAAGATGTCCGCCGAATGCTTCTTTTACAGCTTCTGTAAGTGCTTCAATTCCCTTGTGATCTTTAAAGTTTACTGTCTGTGTTGCGCCCATTTTCTTAGCGAAGTCAAGACGTTTCTGCTCTCCGTCTACTGCACAGATGTTTTCAATACCCATTGTGCGAAGAACTGCAATACAGATAAGACCGATCGGTCCGCATCCCTGTACAACAACTCTGCTGTTGAAACGAAGGATACCTGTTGTTTTTGCTCTCTCTACTGCATGTACGAGAACGGCACATGGCTCGATGAGGATACGGGAATCCAGATCCAGATCGCTTACATTAAAGAATGTGGAACCAAACTGTCCGCCTCTGATGAAGATGTAATCAGAGAACCATCCGTTAAGATGAATATCATCATCCGGAAGAAGTCCGTATACATCTGCACCGCCTACGTTTTTCTTATTTAAGTCGAACATTGTGATTTCCGGATCATCTTTGAAAATCATACATGTAACAACTTTATCTCCAACTTTAACCGGTTTGCCTGCTGTATCCACTTTTACGTTTTTACCCATAGCAACGATTTCACCTGTTCCCTCATGTCCAAGTGCTACCGGAATCAGGCTGAACGGATCTCTTTTGAATTCATGAGCATCTGTACCACAGATACCGCAGCCTTCTACTTTTACAAGAATATCATCATCGCCAAGTTCCGGAATCGGGAACTCTTTAATGTCATAATGCTCCAGGGATGTCAGCATTGCTACTCTGGCTGTTTTCGGGATTGCATTTCCTGCTGCCGGTGCTGCTGCTGTTGTTGCTGCCGGTGCTGCTGCAGGAGTGTTTCCTGTCATGCCGGAGAGAACCTGTTTTACGATTTCTTCAATATTTACGTTATTCATATCCATGTTCTTCTCTCCTCCTAATTATCGAATGCAAAGACTGTCAGACATTACGCAGCGTCTTCTCTTTGTGAAAGTGCTTGCGCTTGTAAGACCTTCGCCTGTACGGCTTGCGATTGTGAAAGTACAATATCCTTCCCCGCCAAATCCAAGTGCTGCATAAGAAGGTGCATTTTTCACAAGGATTGCTGTATCAATCGCTTTTGCATATTTTGTAATGTTGTCAATATTTTTAGAATGAATATGTGCAGAATGGCGGTTGCCATGCTCAAGCCATACAGCCTGCTCTACTGCATCGTCAAAATCTTTCGCTCTTACCACACCAAGAATCGGCATCATAAGCTCTGTTGTAATAAGCGGATGCTCCTTCGGTCCTTCAAATACGATACAGCGAATATTCGCCGGAACGTTTACGCCGATCATGGAAAGAAGTGTTCTTGCATCACGGCCTACACATTTACGGTTCAGCTTTCCTCCTGCCAGAACAACCTCTGTCAGCTTGTCCTGTTCTTCCTTGGATGCCAGATAACAGTCATTCTCTGTTACAAGATAGTGCATCAGCTCATCCACGATAGAGGAAACTGCCACGATTTCTTTTTCTGCAATACATGGAAGGTTATTGTCAAATGTACATCCATTTACAATATCCTGTGCAGCTTTCCGAATGTCTGCTGTCTCATCTACAAGTGCCGGAGGATTTCCTGCACCTGCTCCGATTCCTCTCTTACCAGAGGAAAGAACAGCTGTTACAACACCAGGACCGCCAGTTGCAGCGATAAGCGGAATATCTTTATGCTTCATCATGATATTGCTTGTTTCCAGTGTAGGATTTTCTACAGTAACTGCAATGTTATCCGGTCCGCCTGCTTCAAGAGAAGCTTCGTTTAACAGATTGACTGCATAAATAGATGTTTTGATTGCAGCCGGATGCGGGTTAAATACAACTGTATTTCCGCCGGCCAGCATGCCCATTGTATTACACAGTACAGTCTCACTCGGGTTTGTACAAGGAGTAATTGCTCCGATTACGCCAAAAGGTCCCATCTCAATAAGGGTAAGACCTCTGTCGCCTGACCATGCTGTTGTTGTAATATCTTCTGTTCCAGGTGTCTTATCTGCTACAAGATGATGTTTGAGGATTTTATCCCCTACATTTCCCATACCTGTCTCATCAACACCCATACGAGCAAGAATTTCTGCATTCTCTTTGATTTTCTTTCGAATGCATGTAATAATTTTTTCTCTCTGGTCCATGGACATTTTCTTAACGATAAGTTCAGATTTCTTTGCTGCCTCAATGGCCTCATTCATATCTTTGAAAACACCATGTTTTCCGGAGGGAGCATCGGCAATCTGCATTTTTGCCATGACTTCCTGTACAATTTCCTGTACCATGCTTTCATTGATTGGCATGAAATTGTCCTCCTTCAAATTTTATATATGCAGCGGAATTATTTTAATCCCAGCTGTGCCATTACCTGTTTTGTAATGTTTGCTACTAAATCTGCATCTGCTGTATCGCAGGAAGCTGTGCTGTTTTCTGTATATGTACAGTGGCTTCCGCAGTTATGGCAGTTAAGTCCGTCTTTGTTTACGCAAAGATTTGCCGGATGTTTGCCCGGAAGACCCATTTTTCTTCTGATTTCATACAGTTTTTCAATCTGCTCTTTGTCGAATTCCTTCGGTCCGCCAAGCATTTTGGATTTGTAAAGAAGCTCTGCGTAGAATTCAAGAGATTCCATTTTCATGTATGCAGCCATAAGGTCTGTAGACCATGTAAGAGCACCGTGGTTCTCAAGAAGAACTGCATCAAAGTATGGAAGGTATTTTTCCAGATTGTCCGGAATTTCCACTGTGGAAGGTGTGCCGTACTCTGCGATCGGAACACATCCAAGAGCGATAACTGCCTCTGGCATGATCGGTGCAGAAAGCGGAATTCCTGCGATTGCAAAGCTTGTTGCAAATGTAGGATGTGCATGAACAACAGAACCTACATCCGGTCTTTTCTCATATACTCTCATGTGCATTTTGATTTCAGATGAAGGACGGAATCCCGGATTTGCCTGGATCACATTACCCTGTGCATCTACTTTACAGATAAATTCCGGAGTCATGAATCCTTTGGAAACGCCTGTAGGTGTGCAAAGGAATTCGTTGTCATTCAGTTTTACGGAGATATTTCCGTCGTTTGCAGCCACCATGTTGCGGTTGTAGATTCTTCTTCCTACTTCACAAATCTGTTTTTTGATTTCATATTCGTTTACCATGCTTTCTTCCTCCTTGAGCGCATTTGGTTTAATTGTTTCTGATGTAATTCTACATCATCCCACAGGGAAAGTCAAGAAATACTTGTTGTTTCATGTTGATTTCTCTGTGCATATTATGTTGTTTTTATTGTTTTTTATTGTGGTTTCTTGTTTCCTTGTTCCCAGGGCATCACATCGCCGTCCTCCCGGAGATATTCCAGGATTTCCGCCACCCCTTCCCAGTTTTTGAAATCCACAAAAAAATCTTTTTGCATCCTGCAAGCCTCAGCCATGATTCCGCCCTCTTCACCTTCGCATCCGGATGATTAATTTTTGTAACAATACCAACCACCTCTCTGTTTGCCATGCAGGTTATACACGGCGGAAAAAGACAATATGGCTCAATTGCCGAGACAATCAGTCCCACCACATCTGACTCATATGTATAAAGCGCCAGCGCATGTCCAAGTCCTTTGGTCTGAGCATACTATCCGTATATCCCATTTGCTTATCACCCTCCTATCTGACAGTCAAGAGAAGAAACTCTCTCCACTGCTTTTTTCAGAGTATTCATATGCTCCGCTTCCGGCGGAAGAATTCCTTCCATATAATAGTCTCTTCCAAGTCCTTCATACTTATCCTGACCAAGCCTGTGATAAGGAAGCAGATGAATTTTATTGACTCCCGGAAGCGTCGCTGCAAACTGCGCAATTTCCTGTATTTCTTCTACGGTATCATTAAATGTAGGAATGACCGGAACACGAATCACAAGTTTCGTCTTGTCTGACAAAGCAATCCGCCTTGCATTTTCCAGCATCTGTTCATTAGAACATCCGGTAAACTCCTTATGTTTCCCGGGATTCATGTGTTTTATATCCATCAGATAAGTATCCAGCCAGGGCAGTGCGTTTTCTATATCTTTCCAGGGGGCGCATCCCATGCTCTCTACCGCTGTAGAAATCCCCCTCTCCTTCGCTCCTCGCAAAAGTGCGGCTGTAAATTCCGGCTGACAGAAACACTCTCCGCCGGAAAGTGTCATTCCTCCGCCTGAGCGATAATAGTACGCTCTGTCTTTTTCCACTTCTTCCAGAGCTTCCAGAACCGTCACATCTCTTCCGATAATCTTATCTTTTCCCTGTACTTTCATTGTCTGGATTTCATATTCCTGGGATTCCGGATTACAGCACCACCGGCATCTGAGCACACAGCCTTTTAAAAACACAATAGTCCGGATCCCCGGCCCGTCATGAATGGAATATCTCTGAATGTCAAATATTCTTCCTCTTTTTTCCAAATAATCCATATTATCTCCTAAAATCCCTGCTCCGTCCTACGGATAATATCATCCTGAAGGGAACGGGAAAGAGTGGTAAACAACGCGCTGTATCCAGCCACACGGACTACAAGGTGTTTGTATTTTTCCGGATACTTCTGTGCATCAAGAAGTGTATCTCTGTCCACTACATTAAACTGCATATGCATTCCCTTCTGGTCAAAATAAGAACGGATAAGCGCCACAAACTTTTCAAGCCCCTCTCTGCCTGACAGAGCAGACGGATGAAACTTCTGGTTAAATAAAGTTCCGTTCGATACAATAAAATGATCCAGTCTGGAAACAGATGTAGCCGCTGCTGTAGGGCCGTTTACATCTTTTCCAGCGGACGGAGAAACTCCATCTGCCACCGGTGTGTGGGCATATCTTCCATCCGGAGTTGCACCGGTCTGTCCACCCAGAGGTACATTGGCAGAAACAGGATAAAGTCCCGCCTGGAACTGTCCTCCTCTTGGGTTTTTATAATTCTGAAGAGGTTTTGTATAAGTATAGGCCACATCCCTCGCAAAGTAGTCCACTTCCGGAATGTCATTTCCAAACTTCGGCACTTCTTCTATCATGTTATGGATTTCTTCATAACGTTTCATTTTTTCTTCGCCGGGCTGTGCATTCATCACCGCTTTTAAAATAGAAGAAACTGTATTTTCATCTATTCTCTGTCCGGCATCCTTCATTTTTCTCAAAACTGCTTCTGCAGTATCGCTTACCGACTGCTGATCCAGTCCTTTTCCAAAGTTCCATGCAAGAGCTTCTTTCATCTCTTCCATAGTCACCTTCTTCTCTTCGTATACAAGCTTCCTTACCGCAAAAAGAGAATCTGCCATATTTGCAATTCCAAATCCCTGGGGACCTGTGAAATTATAAACAGCTCCACCTTCCTGAACAGACTTTCCGCGTTTCAGACAATCATCCACCATACAGGACAAAAATGGAAGCGGACATCTTTTTGCATGCGCCACATCAATGGCATTATCTGCATTTACAAGAAGAGAGATGCAATATTCCATCTGTTTTTTATAAGCATTATAGAATTCCTCAAAAGAAGACATTTCTGTCACTTCCCCTGTAGGAACTCCCACCATTTCTCCTTTGTCTTCCCCATTTGCGAATACGAGCTCCAGAGGTCTGCACATATTAAAGAACGCAGCATCATGCCATCCTTCTGTTTTTCCTGCTTTCTGCGGTTCCACACAACCGATAATGTTATACTCTCTGGCATCTTCCAGGCTTAAGCCTCTGTTCTGAAGGGAAGGAATAATCACTTCATCATTATAATAAGCCGGAAGACCAATTCCCGTTCTCGTCAGTTCCGCCGCCTTAATAAGAAACTCATGGGGAGAGCCATTCCATACTCTTACTGAGAGAGACGGCTGAGGAAGTCTTACATGCATAGAAGCCTGAATACACATAAAAGAAAGGTCATTTGTCACATCTTCTCCTTCTTTATTCTGGCCTCCTGCGATCAGATTCTGGAAAAGACTGTATCCTGCGAAACCTTCTGCTGATACTGCATCTCTGCATTTATTCAGATCATTTAGTTTTACCCAGATGCAGTCCATAAGTTCCTGCGCAAACTCTCTTGAAATATTTCCATTTTCCATATCCTTTTTATAATAAGGATACATATATTGATCGAAACGTCCCGGAGAAATAGAATGTCCGCTGGATTCCAACTGAATCAGCTGCTGAACAAACCAGAAGGACTGGCATGCTTCATAGAAATTCTGTGCTCCTTTGGCAGGAACACGGCTGCAGTTTTCGGCAATCCTAAGAAGCTCTTCTTTTCTCGCCGCATCTGTGCACTGCTCTGCCATCTCCTGTGCGAGAGTACTGTATCTCCGGGCATATTCTATTACAGCCTGACAACTTAAAATCACTGCCTGCAGGAAATGAGAACGTTCCGCATAATCCCCGTCTCCTACATTGCATTCAGAAAGCTCCTGCTCCGCCTTTTTTATGATTCCCTCATAACCGACAGCAAGAACCTCTTCATATTTTACAGTTACATGTCCTACACCATTATAGAAATAATTTCCCGGCGTAAAAATATTATGTTCAATTGCACGTACTGCTTCCGGAGCCATATAAGAAAGCGCCAGCTCACTTGTTGTTTTTCCTTTCCAGTACTTATGCACTTCGCGAAGCTCCTCTTTTGTCTCCTCTGCAATATAAAAAGGATCTGCGCTTCTTGTTTCCACTGTATCCAGCTCATCTTCCAGCCACTGATAAGAAAACTCCGGATATGTCTGGCATCCTCTTGGCGCCAGTGTAGAACTTCCCACAATCAGTTCGTCATCCCGGATAATAATCGGAATATGACGAAGAATATGGGCAAATGCTTTCGCCCTCCTTGTGATAATGGGTTCGTTTTCTGTTGCTTTGTAGGATTCTGTAAGAAGTTTTGCTCTTGCAGATTCAATCACAGGCATATGCTCATATAAATGATCTACAAGTCTTTGAATCCTCTCTGTTTTTGGAATATCAGATGTTTGAAATTTTTCCATGCTGCTCCTTTCTCATGACCAATGCGTATTGAAAAGCAACTCTTCTCCGCGCTTATCAGGCAGCTTTCCTCTTTATTCCGGTTCATGTCATATAATTTTATTATACCCTTTTCTTTTTTTGATGTCAACAAAACCCAACACTTCTCCTTCTGCATTTGTGTGGTTTTTTCCGGATTATTTGTGTGGTTTTTGTTTGTTTTTTCAGGAAACGTGTTTTTTCGTGTTGACAATATTTTTTCACTCTGTCATACTGAATATAACCAAATTCACCAAAGGAGGACATGAGCTTATGTATCTTTCCGATATGCACACTCATTCCATCGCAAGCGGTCACGGAACGATTTGCACTATATCAGATATGGCAAAATCTGCCGAACAAAAAGGACTGAAACTTCTCGGAATCACCGACCACGGTCCCGCAACCCTCTGCGCCGGCACTCCATCCTATTTCAGAAGTCTCACCTTTTCTCCAAAAAAGCGCTTTCATGTGGAAATTTTATACGGTGTAGAATTAAATATACTTGACACAGAAGGAACCATAGACCTGGATGAAGAGCTTCTTTCCCGTCTTGATTATGCAATTGCAAGTATGCATGCCCAAAATTACAGAACCGGTACAAGAGAAGAAAACACAAAAGCATATATAAACGTTATGAAACATCCATGTGTCAAAATCCTGGGACACTGCGACAATCCGCACTTCCCTGCCGATTATGAAGCTCTTGCCATTGCCGCAAAAAAAAGCGGAACTGCTTTTGAAATTAACGAAGCTTCTCTCGCCCCATATGGATACCGGGGAGATACCAGAAAGAACAACCGGGAAATTCTTTACTGGGCTCAAAAGTACGAAGTGCCTGTCCTTTTATCAAGCGACAGCCACGGAGCCGCACATGTCGGAGACTTTACTTACGCAGAAGAATTTATTCATAACGAATTATTTCCGGAAGAACTGATTCTCAACAATCAGCTCCCCAAATTAAAAGTATTTTTACAGACACGATAAGGAGATACGCCATGAATCAGACAGAACATTCTATTTCTTCTGAGGAATCCCCTCTGGGAACCGCCCCTATTGGACAGCTTTTAAAAAAATTTGCCATTCCCAGCATTATCAGCATGCTGGTGGGTGCTCTTTATAATATCGTAGACCAGATTTTTATCGGACAGGGTGTGGGAATGCTCGGGAATGCAGCTACAAATGTAGCATTTCCCCTTACGACCATCTCAACTGCCGTCTGTCTCCTTCTGGGAATAGGAGGCGCAGCAAATTATAATCTGGAGCTCGGCCGAAAAAACAAAGATAAAGCGAGAAACATTGCAGGCACCGCTTTTGGAAGCCTTATTATTTTCGGTATTTCTCTCTGCCTTCTGATCCGCTGCTTTTTAAAACCCCTTGTCATTGCCTGCGGCGCAACGACTCAGACACTTCCCTACTCCCTTTCCTACGTAGGAATCACCTCCCTCGGTTTTCCGTTTTACATACTTGCAACGGGAGGCAATCATCTTGTGCGAGCAGACGGAAAACCTGCATACTCCATGTTTGCCACCTTATCAGGTGCCGTCATTAACACAATTCTTGACCCTCTTTTCATTTTCGGTTTTGGATGGGGGATTGAGGGAGCAGCCTGGGCAACGGTAATTGGTCAGATTTTTTCTGCCTGCATGATTCTTTTTTACCTGCCAAAATATCAGGAACATTCTCTTACCTTACATCACTTCATCCCAAAAGCAAGCTGTTTGCGCGCCATTATTTCCCTTGGCTCTGCTTCCTTCTTAAATCAGCTCGCCATTACAGTTGTACAGATTCTTCTTAACAATACGCTCCGACATTACGGTGCGGAATCTGTTTACGGAAGCGATATTCCCATTGCGGTGGCAGGAATTGTCTCAAAAGTAAACATGCTGTTCCTCTCTGTTGTTATCGGTATTTCTCAGGGAGCACAGCCCATCATCAGCTTCAACTATGGCGCAGAAAATTTCGAGCGCGTAAAAAAAGCCTATCTGAAAGCAGCCGGAATTGCTTCTGCGGTAGCTTTTACAGGTTTTCTATGTTTCCAGATTTTCCCAAGACAGATTATCTCTGTTTTTGGAAGCGGCGACAAACTATATTATCAATTTGCCGTTAAGTTTTTCCGAATTTTCCTGTTCTGCACCTTCTTTAACGGACTGCAGCCTGTAACTGCAAATTTTTTTACTTCCATCGGAAAAGCAACAAAAGGAATTTTTCTTTCTATGACAAGACAGATTATTTTTCTCATTCCTCTTGTTATCATCTTTCCTCTGTTCATGGGTGTGGAAGGAGTCATGTTCGCAGCCCCTATTGCAGACTGTGCCGCAGGGATACTTGCTATTCTGTTAGTGAAAAAAGAGTTCAAGAAAATGACGGTATAAATACCATACAAAACAACGCGAACAAAGGGGTATCGCTCAATCATCTGATTTGATGATTTTGCGGTACCCCCTTGTTTATATCCTCATTCATACTTTCTTCTTATTTTGCTTCCGGATATTCATTGCAAAGCAAACGGTATGGCGGCTCATCTTCCTCAATTTCCGGAAAACGTCCCATTTTTTCATAAAAACGGTTGTCTGTGTTATCGTCATTACACTGGCTTACCTCTCCGATAAGCACAGACCCTGTTCCTTCTTCAATCTCAAAATCGTGATACATATACGGATAAATGCTGATACTTTCTCCTGGCATCAATTTTACCTGTGTTCCTGCCGGAACGACCATTTCTCTTCCATCAAGATGTACACGAACATCGTTTACCTTATCAAGATCTTCATTCTCTGTAGAATTATAAACACGGATCAGAAGATTTCCTCCTCCCCTATTTATAATATCTTCCATTTTATTCCAGTGGAAGTGCATTGGGGAATACTGTCCTTCTTTTAAGTACAACAGCTTTTCCGCATAAGATTTTGTATACTTATCTTTCATTTTCAGATTTCCGTTTCGAATCGTGATCAGGGAAAATCCTACTTTGTCAAAATCTCCCAGACCGTAATCTGTAATATCCCATCCCAGCATATTGTCGCGGACCTCGTCGTAATCATGCCCTTTTTCCTTCCATTCCTCCGGTGTAAAATTGCAGAATGGCGGAAGAGAAAAACGGTAGTCACGAATCATATTTTCCATCTCTTTCAACGCTTTGTTGATTTCCGAACGCTTCATAAGAAATCCTCCTCATAATATTTTGAACATATTATACAACAAATCTAAAAATATATCTACCAATTATACACATTGTACAAATTTAAAAATGTGTATTCTCCTTGCCATTTCATTTTGCGAATGTTAAAATGAAAAGTACGAAAACCGCTGTTTACCGGAGGATATTTTATGAATACCATGCCAATACCAGAATTGATTGAAAAGGTTTCTGCTATATGCAAAAGAAATAACATAAAGCATTTGAAACTTTTTGGCTCATTCGCCACCGGCACTGCCACGCCGACAAGCGATATAGATTTTGTAGTTTACGGATGCTCTGATATTATAAAGCTGGAAGAAGATTTAACAGAAATAGATACGCTTCGAAAAATAGATATTTTTGATTATGACAGCATTCATAATCCCTTTTTATTGGAGGATATAGAAAAATATGGAAAACAAATTTATTAACCGGTATCATACTTTCTGCAGAAGTTTAAAAAATCTTGAAAATCTTTGAGGATTTTAAAAACACAGCAAAAAAATATTACACCGAATAAAACAAGCCACGGGAGTTCCCGTGGCTTGCTTATTTTTCGTCCATTTTTGCAATACGTTCTGCAAGTTCCTGATATTTCCCTGTAATGTATCCATAATTTTTACGCTTATGAGGTACAATACAGTTTGTACAATCTTTATATCCACTTTCTGTGTAAGTAAAATTTCCTCCACAGTCTTTTCCCAACGCATAAAGAGGGCAATAGCAGAAAAGACAGTTAAATTCCTCCGGATCTGCACCCTTATGGCAGGGAAAATATTCACATTTTTTATGGCTGAAAAAGGAAAACTCTTTTCCTTCCCAATATGGTTTCTCCATCTTTGCCTCCTTCATACCTTCACGCACTTTCCTGTTGATATTCGTAAAACCTCTATAAAAAAAGAGGGAGCGATGCTACTTCGGTGTAGAAAAACAACTCATTCATAAGTGCGCGGAGGGAACGGTTGTATCCGAAGCAGTATCGCCTGCCATTTAATCATGTATAATTCGTATGAACAGGCGCATTCCATAAAAAATGCCCGCCTTCGAATAAAAGCGGACAACATCCCAGGGTGCGGAATCCCTGAAACTGGTCGTTACACTTTACACGGAAGCTTAACCTCGCCATATTAAGCAGGTTTCCTGACTTCAGAATCAACGCTTACCTCTCCTTCTCATGCTATGGCACAATGGATCTCTGAGGCTTACTCCTCTGTTACAGTGACCGGATCGTTCAGGACTTTCACCTGATTCCCTTTTCTGTTTTGTTCGCTATGGTAACAAACAGCACTTAATACGTTCACTATGGAATTATACTAACCATATAATACTACTTTTATCCAGTATTGTCAAGAACTTTCTTATAATTTCTTTTCATTTGCCGGAATAAAATAAAATTCTACTCTGCCCTCTTGTATCATCAACAATTTCAGCTTCTACTTCATAAACCTCTTTAATAAATTCCGGTGTTAATACTTGCTTTGGCGTACCTGAGGCTACTATTTTCCCCTCTTTTAAAGCATACAGTCTATCGCAGTACATAGAAGCTATATTCAAATCATGAATTACCGCTACAACTGTCTTCTTTTGCGCTTTTACAAGATTCATCAGTTCCAACTGGTATTTTATATCCAAATGATTGGTAGGTTCATCCAATAAAAGACATGGCGTATCCTGCACAAGCGCTCTGGCGATAAAGGCTCTCTGCTTTTCTCCGCCGGATAAAGTAATAAAACTCTGTTCACGAATTTCATAAAGCCCTGTCGCCCGTAAAGTCTGATGAACGATTTCTCTGTCCGCCTCATTTTCAGATTCCATCATTTTTTTCTTTGCATGACGCCCCATCATAACTACTTCTTCCACCGTAAAGTCAAAACTCGCTTCCTGTTCCTGAATTACAACAGCAAGCTGCTGTGCCATTTCCCGGTTGCTCATCGTAAGCAAATCCCGGTTCATAAACATAATTTTTCCTTCCTGTGGTTTCAAAACTTTGTATACATTTTTTAAGAGAGTGGATTTTCCACTTCCATTGGGACCAATTATTCCTACAAACTCGCCTTCATGTACCTGGAATCCTGCCTGTTTCAGAATCTTCTTTTCTTTTATTTTAAAAGAAAGATTTTCCACCTGAAGCATTTTTCTCCCCCCTGTCACTTAAATTCATAGCGGCGCACTTTTACCATCCAGAGGAATAAAGGCGCTCCCAGAAATGCTGTAAGGATTCCCACTGGAATTTCTGTTGGAGGATGTATCATCCTTGCTCCTACATCCACCCATATCATAAATACAGCGCCACATAGTGTGGCAATAGGAAGAAGCTTTCTGTGATCTGCTCCCACAACTGAACGTACAAGATGTGGTATTACAAGCCCTACAAATCCGATACAGCCGCTTACAGCCACAGAAGATGCTGTAAGAATAGCAGTCACAACAATCAGTACGCGCCGCACCAGATTTAAATCTACGCCTAAGGTAATAGCTGAATGCTCTCCCATCAACATGGCATTCAAGGATTTTGAAAAATATAGCAAGATGAAAAAAGCTGGCAAAATAAAAATCGCAAGAATTGGAACATCTGACCACTTTGCACTTCCAAATCCTCCTAACATCCAAAATGTAGCTTCTCTTACAGAGGCATCATCCGGCGCAGTATACACAATATAATTTGTAAACGCTCCAAACATAGCTGAGACTGCTACCCCAACCAGAACCAGACGAACAGGAGTCACTGTATTCCCCCCTGCTGCCAAAATATAAACCAGAACCATAGAAAGCAATGCGCCCAAAAACGCGCCAAGCGGAATTCCCACTGCTGCTGCAAAAGGCACATTCAAGCCTGCAACCATCACAAGAACTGCACCCAGAGAAGCTCCTGACGAAATACCCAAAACATACGGATCTGCCAGAGGATTCTTTGTAAATGCCTGCATTCCCACTCCCGCAAGAGTCAGAGACGCTCCTACAAGGCCACCCAGAATAACTCTGGGTAATCTTAAAAACCAGACAATATTACCTGTACTCTCACGGATTCCTTCCAGTGAAACAACATCTCCCGCTCCCACAAATCCAAGCAGATTATGAAAGATTATTTTCCACACATCTGTAAAAGGGATTCTTACCGGTCCAAGACCTACTCCCAGAACAACCGAGCACAATAATACTACAATTAAAATTCCCGAGCAGAGCCCCGTATGGTTTTTTACGAATTTACAAAATTTTTTCATGCCACATACTACTCAAAGCATTCCGGATGGAAAGCTTCTGCAAATTTTTCAATAGTATCCCCTGTCATAGAGCTGGCAAATACTTCACAAAGATTTACAGATATAATACGATCCTCTTTGATTGCCGGGACATCTGCAAGCGCTGGATTTTCTTTCAGTTCTTTCATTTTCTGTTCCAGAGAAATGTCGCCATAATTATTGACTACAATAACTTCCGGAGCTCTTTCTACCACTTCTTCCCAGCTTACATTGGCCCAGGTTTCTTCCATATCTTTAAAAATATTCTCTCCGCCAGCATGCTCCATCAGTTTTGCTGTAAAGTTATTTCCGCATGTATATGCGCCGCCTTCCTGCGCCATATCATAAACGAAAGCTTTAACTGTGTCTGTACCTTCCACTGCTTTTTCAACTGTTTCTATCTGCTCTTTCATATCATTTACAATCTGCTCTGCTTTTTCTTCCATATCAAAAATGCGTCCCAGATTATAGAAATCTTCATATACTACATCCACATCTGCCCCTAATGTATATCCCTCAATAGAAGAAAGAGACATAATCCCGTATTGGCTCAGCGTATCATGAGTTGTATTATTTTTTTCACTGAAAGCACTGGAACGGCCATATACAAAATCCGGTTCCTGAGCAAGAATTGTTTCTAAAGAAAGTGCTCCATCTCCAAGATTAGCAATTTTCTCATATTCATCATTCCATTTCGGGTTAATTTTAGAATTTGTATGCGCTCTTCCGATAATTTTATCTCCGAGTCCCATTGCCATTAATTCATCACCTGCATTTGCATTTACTGCAAGAACTTTTTCCGGAACATGAGTAAAGGTTACTTCTGCATCGTCCTTTGTTTTCAAAGTAAACGGGAAGCCCTCTGCTTCTTCTGTTTTTTCTGCTGCCTCTGTCTTTTCCTCTGCCATTACAGGAAATCCTGACCCACATACAGTTAAACTTACACCCATTGTTACTGCCAGCATGCTTCCCACTAATTTGTTTCTGATTTTCATTTGTTTTCTCCTTTTCATTTTTTCATGCGGACGCATCCTTCCAAAGCTCTTCCTTTACTGCCGAAACTAAAAAAAGACATCTGCCCAAAAGCAGATGTCCAAAATAAAATACACGTATAGTATCGGATTTTACTCAAACAGGTTGTCTTTACCGGAAGCTTCCTATCGTTCCTGTCAAGCAGGTTTCCTGACTTACGGATTATTGCTCCAGCGCCTTCTCACAGAATTTCTTCCGCAATGGCTTTGCTTTCACTCCCCGTTTACAGTGGCCGGACCGTTCAGGCTTTTCACCTGATTCCCTTTTACCTCTTTTCGAGCACTTAACAAGTAAACTTAATTCATTTATACCTTTCCTATCTTATCCTACTTTTCTCCACATGTCAATTCGAAATATTTTCTACTCCAGTCCCAGTTTCTCCACAAACATTAAACAAAAACTGATAATCAGGCATCCACAAGATACCCAGATAACCGGAATTCCATATTTCAGAGAAAGAACGCCTCCAATTCCCGCTCCTACAGCAAAGAAAAAGATAATTCCAAAGTAGTAGCAGGCACTCTTTAAAAGTTCCGGATTCTTTTCCCGGAAATAAGCAGAGAGCGCTGCTGTACCGCTTCTCATATTTCCAATGCACATGGTGCTGGCATACGCATATCCGTGAACCTTGCGGAATGTCTGAACCTGCATAGCACAGGCAAAGGATACAAGGAAAGTTGCCACAATATTTAAATTCGAAGGAAGGAAGCCCACAATAAAGAGAATTATAATTTCATGGAAAAGAACATCCTGCCTCCAGTGAAGCCTTCTTCCTTCCCTGCTTCTTCCCCGAATCTGCTCTGCCGCCATGACTCCAAGGACAAAAGCAATCAACGGAAACAGATAATGAAGAGCAGCAATCCACTCTCCGGACATGATATGCTGGCTCATAAGAACTACATTTCCTGTCTGAGCATTGGAAAACACCTCATCCCTCGTATTATAGGTATAAGCATCCTGCAATCCGCCGGAAAAAGCAAGAAACATATTGTTGATAAACGCCTCCGACATCTGAATGTTCGAAGAGTGGATTTTTTTCATTTTACTGTCTCTCCATTTCCTTTTTTCTTAAATATTCTGCTCTGCCGTCTTCATAAAGATTATTTCCTTCGCTGTCAATAATCACTACGAGCGGCATATCTTCCACGTATAATTTGCGCAGTGCTTCTGCGCCCAGATCTTCATATGCAATCAGCTCTGCTTTTTTAATACATTTTGCAAGAAGGGCTCCGGCTCCGCCAATCGCCCCGAAATATACACCGCTGTATTTTTTCATAGCGTCCACAACCTCGGGAAGGCGCGCACCTTTTCCGATCATACCCCTTGCGCCTACAGACATCATAGTAGGAGCGTACGCGTCCATACGGCCGCTTGTTGTAGGACCTGCTGAACCGATTACCTGTCCCGGTTTTGCAGGGGTAGGTCCTACATAATATATGGTCGCATCTGCCGGATCAAAAGGAAGTTTTTCCCCTTTTTCAAGAGCCTCACACATTCTCTTATGCCCGGCATCTCTTGATGTGTAAATGGTTCCTGTTAACAGTACCCGGTCTCCTGCGTGAAGAGATTTTGCAAGCTCCTCTGTGAGAGGCAATGTAATATGTCTTTCCATTTAAATCACCTCCGTTTTATGGCGAGTCACATGACAGTTAATGTTAATCGCACATGGCATTCCTGCAATATGAGTTGGAAGCGTCTCAATATTTAAACCAATTGCCGTCGTCTTTCCGCCAAAGCCCTGCGGTCCGATTCCAAGTTCATTGATTTTTTCCAGCATCTCTTTTTCCAGTTCTGCATAAAACGGATCCGGATTTTCAGAGTCAATCGGACGCATAAGTGCCTTTTTCGCAAGGAGCGCCGCTTTATCGAATGTTCCGCCGATTCCCACGCCCACTACCATAGGAGGACAAGGATTCGGACCTGCTGTCTCCACTGTCTCAAGAATAAAATCCTTAATCCCCTGAAGTCCTGCAGATGGCTTAAACATACGGATCGCACTCATATTTTCACTTCCAAAGCCTTTTGGTCCCAATGTAACCTTCACCTGATCTCCCGGTACAATTTCCGTATAAAGCATAGCCGGTGTATTATCTCCTGTATTCCCTCTTCTTACCGGATCTTTTACAACAGATTTTCGAAGATAACCTTTATCATAACCACGGCGTACACCTTCATTCACTGCCTCAGTGAGATCGCCCCCTACAAAATGCACATCCTGACCGATTTCAAGAAATACACATGCCATTCCTGTATCCTGACAGATCGGAACATTTTCCCTGTCCGCAATCTCAAAATTTTCAATAATATTGTCCAGGATTCCCTGTGCAATCTCTCCATCTTCACAGGCACGACAATTTTTAATAGCGCACTTTACATCCTCCGGCAAATGATTATTTGCCTCAATACAGAGCTTTTCAATTACTTCTGTAAGTCTGCTCACTTCTATTTCACGCATTAGCTTTCACACTCCTTATCTCTCGTGACGGGCGTATTTTGGAAGAAGAAGCGGAGAAATATCCTCTGATTCCACACCTGCTTCTTTTAATTCCTCTGCGTATTTTTCAATGTGAGAAAGGGTCATCGTTCCAAGCTCTACTTCTTTCGCTTTTGCTGCTGCCGCCTTTCCTGCATTTCTTCCGAACACAATGATATCCAAAAGAGAATTTCCCATCAGACGGTTTCTTCCATGAATTCCTCCTACTGCTTCTCCTGCAACAAGAAGGTTGGAAATTACTTTTGTAAATCCGTCTCCTCCGATTTCCAGTCCTCCGTTCTGATAATGAAGCGTTGGATATACAAGAATCGGCACTTTTCTCATATCAATATCGTAGTTCATATACATACGGAGCATTGCAGGAATTCTCTTTTCGATCGTTCCCTCTCCTCCGATTTTTTCAATCATTGGAGTATCCAGCCATACGCCGCTTCCAAGAGGTGTTGTTACTCCTTTATGACGATCTGTACATTCACGGATAATAGATGCAGCTGCAACATCGCGCGTCTCCAGTGGATGCATAAATGCCTCACCTTCTGCATTTACAAGCATCGCTCCAAGAGAACGCACCTTCTCTGTTACAAGAGCTCCGTAAATCTGTGCCGGATATGCAACTCCTGTCGGATGATACTGAATGGTGTCCTGATAAAGAAGAGGCGCACCTGCACGATATCCGAGAATCAGTCCGTCTGCCGTTGCCCCGTAATGGTTGGATGTAGGGAAGTTCTGATAATGAAGGCGTCCTGCTCCTCCGGTTGCAATGATGACTGTTTTTGCTTTTGCCACCATGTAATCCTCTGTCTCCATATTTAAGAGAACAGCACCTGCCACCTGACCTTTTTCGTCTTTAATCAGCTCTACGGCAGAAGTAAATTCCACAACCGGAATTCCTCTGTTGATTACTTCATCACGAAGAGTACGCATGATTTCCGCTCCGGAATAATCTTTGCAGGCATGCATTCTCTTTCTGGATGTTCCGCCGCCATGGGTTGTCACCATATTTCCTTCTTTGTCTTTATCAAACATGACGCCAAGCTTATTTAACCACTGGATCGCATCCGGTGCTTCCATAACAAGACGTTTTAAAAGCTCCGGTCTTGCAGCAAAATGACCGCCTCCAAACGCATCAAGATAATGCTGTACAGGAGAATCGTTCTCCTTATCAGCAGCCTGGATTCCGCCTTCCGCCATCATAGTATTGGCATCTCCAATACGCAGTTTTGTCACAATCATAACATTCGCACCGGCTTCATGGGCCTCGATGGCTGCAGAAGCACCTGCACCGCCGCCGCCGATTACCAGCACGTCTGTCTCATAATCTACTTTACTCAAATCTACCTTATCTGTCAACAGGCGGCTGTTGGAATGAAGAAGATGACCAAGCTCTGCCGGAACCTTCTGCCCTTTATTTGGTCCGATTTTAATTTCTACAAATCCATCTTCTCTGTAATCCGGATGAAATTCTTTCAGAAGGACATCTTTTTCCTCTGCTGTCATTCGTCTCGGCTCCATGCCCATACGCGCATCTCTTGTTGCTTCCACCTTTTTTACAGATTCAAGCATTTCTGGTGTAAACATATAGGTTGTCCTCCTTATTTCTCAATTTCCCTTGTATTGTAAAGTTCCTGCATCTCTGTAATCGGCTTCTGCATAATCTGCTCAATGAGTTCATCATATTCGCCGTGGTGAATTTCGTCCACTCTCTTATTGAGGTGCTCTGCTTCCGGTGCAATATATTTTCCTGTGAGACGTCTCGCGAGAACGCCCACCATCGGATGAGAAATGCCGGCCGGACATCTTACGGAACAGCAGCCGCAGCCTACACAGTCAAAGGATTCCTCCGCACATTTTTCCAGCTCTCCCCTCTGTGCATAAGCAATGTACTGCATAACATTTAAGTCCTGAGTACATGCTTTTGTACAGGCATTACAGCCGATACAGCTGTAAATTTCCGGATAGAGCTCCATCATAACCTGCTGTGTCGGTTTGATTTCTTCTATATCATAAGTTCTTTTATCTGTGGGGAAAAACGGAATACTTGCAACATACATTCCCTCTTCCACCTGTGTCTGACAGGCAAGGCAGGTTTTCAGCTCATTTTTTCCCTTGATTCTGTAAATTGTAGCGCAGGCTCCGCAGAAACCGTGGCGGCAGCCACAGCCTCTTTTTAATGTGTAGCCTGCATATTCCATTGCTGTCATGATGGTAAGGTCTGCCGGTACGCTGTATTTCTTACCGAAAAAATATACGTTTACCATTTTATCCATTTTCAAATACCTGTCCTTTCTATCAGTACTCCTGAGGCAATTCTTCTATTTCATCAAAACGGAACACAGGGCCGTCCTTACATACATACTTAGAACCAATGTTGCAGCGTCCGCATTTTCCTACTCCACATTTCATACGAAGCTCAAGTGTGGTGTAAACCTGCTCATCTGTAAATCCCATTTCCTTTAAACCTGCAAGAACAAACTTAATCATAATCGGCGGTCCGCACACAAGGGCAACCTTATCTGTATCAAAACCGATTTCCTTCAGGTATGTGGGCACAAATCCAACGTGACCGTCCCATCCTTCCTGCTCTCTGTCAATGGTAAGATATACATTTACTCCCTCTGTTTTCATCCATACTTCCTGGATTTCCTTTAACTGAACCAGATCATCTGCAGAACGGGAGCCGTAAAGAATATCAACTGTACCATAATTCTCACGGTTATCAAGAACATAATTGATCACAGAACGAAGCGGCGCAAGACCGATTCCTCCTGCAATAAACAGAAGATTTTTCCCTTTTAATTCTGTCTCTACAGGAAAAGAATTTCCATATGGTCCTCTTACTGTAATTTCATCTCCGACAGAAAGGCTGTGAAGATAATCTGTAAGAACACCGCATTTTTTTATGCTGAATTCCTGATATTCTTTATTGGTGGGAGAAGATGTAATCGAAAACATTCCCTCACTGATGCCCGGTGCACAGAGCATGGCGCACTGTCCCGGCATATGTTCGAAAAGCTTTCCGCCTTCCGGAGCATTAACCCGGAATGTTTTTACATCCGGCGTCTCCTCACGAATATCTGTAATGACTCCAACCTTTGGAATCAGTGTATCTAATGTATAATTTTTATGACAGGTGCATTCACTCATTCCCTGTTACCTCCCTGTTTCTGAAAGGACTTGATCACTTTTACAATATTTAACGCGGACGGACATTTTTCCACACATCGTCCACAGCCTACGCAGGAATACATTCCATCGTTATTTGCCGGGAAATATACAAGCTTGTGCATAAATCTCTGGCGAAATCTCTGCATCTGGCTTGTACGGTTATTTCCGTGTGCCATCATGGTAAAATCCGAATACATACAGGAATCCCAGCAGCGGTATCTCTGCACCCCGTGGCCTGTATCATAATCCTTAATGTCGTAGCACTGGCATGTAGGACATACAAAAGTACATGTTCCACATGCAAGACACGGTTTATAAAGCTCCTCCCAGAGAGGAGAATCAAATTTTTCTTTTAAAGCGTCTCCATTCCAGCCATCAAGAGAAAGATCAGAATACGGAAGCTTATCCACAACAGCTCTTATGGAAGCCTTCTCTTTTTCCACACATTCCGCAGCTTCTCCACCTACTTCCTCAAGAAGGCTCTTCACTGCCTCTGTAAGCGCCTCTCCCTTGTCTGTATTTGGTTGCCAGAAAAGAGTATCTCCTGTCTGCCAGACAGAAACGTCTCCTGCCGGATCTGCCGCATCAATCCCGAACGCCTTACAAAAACATGTCTCCTCCGGCTCAGAGCAGGCAAATGCAACGATTGTTCCATGCTCTCTTCTTGCCGCATAAAAACTGTCTACCGGATCTGCAAGAAAGACTTTATCAAGAACTTCCACGCCTCTTACGTCACAGGCCTTCATTCCGAAAACAACAAAATCCTGCTCTTTTAACGCTTCCGGTTCTACCTTTATTTTCTTTCCGTCACGGACACAGGTATAAAGGTTCTCACTCTGTGGAAAAAAAGCATCTTTAGGCGATTTTACTGTTTTTAATGTGTCAAGATCGATCTCTGCCTCTTCACTCCACGCCGCAAAATTCGTCTGTCCGTTTGTATTTACCGGAAGATACAGCTCCCTTGCCTCTGCAATGAGAGCAAACAGCCCGGAAAGCTTTTCTTTTGCTATCTTATACATACCTTATCCCCTTTCTCACACACTGCCCGGCTCTGCATCATCAAAAGTAAAACTTGTAAGCGGACCTTTTGACTCAGCATCCTCTCCTGCCTGATACTCTCCGTAAAGCATATCAATGTCTTTGATAAACTTTCTGTTAAACAGATGAAGGGGAATCCCCTGCGGACATACTCTGCTGCACTCGCCGCAGTCGGTACATCTTCCTGCCACATGGAAGGCACGGATAATATGGAACATTTTTTCCTCAAAAGAATCCGCATTCGCCTTCTGGCTGCTGTCAAATTTATTGCTGTCAAACACGCATTTTCTGCAGGAACATGCAGGACATACATTACGACAGGCATTGCATCGGATACATTTGCTTAATTCCTTCTGGAAAAATGCAAATTTTTCTTCCGGGCTCATTGCCTCGATTCTCTCTACTTCAGCAAACCGGTCTGCATCCTTTGTATCTTTCGATTCACCAAGAAGCTCATCATAAATCTGATGCTCTTTTCCTTTGCACACATGGCATCTCTCCAGCATTGCATCTTTATAGGAGCATGTTTTTTCTCCGTAAATGGTCTGAATTTTCAATGTATCACAGGCATCTTCCGCCTCAGCGCCCTGAATACTTTCAATTCCCTTAATTCCCATTTTTTTGATTTTCTCTATATCAAGCTTTCCTTTGCAGCCGATTCCGATAATATACGCTTTCTCCCTGTCTACACGATGTTCTTTTATAAGCTGATTGAAGCTGTATGTATCACATGGCTTTAAGAACACGAGAGTTTTCCCCTCCATTTTGGAGGCTGCAATCATATATTTACTTAAATTCGCACCACAAAATCCATTATATACAAGATTGTCCAGATCTTCCGCCTTATCAAAAAACGCCGGCTCCGGATTGTAGGAGAGATCTCCTGCCTTCCATCCAAGAACCTGTGTTACCTCTCCGGAAGAAAGCAGTTCTTTTGCACGTTCAATCATTTCCCGCATCGCAAATCCTCCAGTCTCACATTTTTACCAAGAGAATAAATCTTTTCCACAAACTCATTCATAGTTGTAGAGAATTTTACACCTTCTGCAGCAGATACCCACTCCACGCGCGTACGGCCGTGCTCCACGCCAATATAATCCAGCATGGAAAAGAGAAGCGTCATTCTTCTTCTGGCATAATAATTTCCGGTGCTGTAATGACAGTCTCCCGGATGACATCCGCACATGATCACTCCATCTGCGCCTTTTTCAAAGGCTCTTAAAATGAACATTGGATTTACGCGGCAGGAGCATGGAACACGGATAATTTTTACATCTGCCGGATAGGTAAGACGGCTGCTTCCTGCAAGGTCTGCACCTGCATAGCTGCACCAGTTACAGCAGAATGCCACGATTTTCGGTCTGAATTCTTCTTTTGCTTCTATCGACATATTGCATCTACCTCCGCGATAATCTGTCTGTTTGAGAATCCCTGAAGGTCCATTGCACCGGAAGGACAGGTAACAGTGCAGGCACCGCAACCCTGACACAAAGCGTCATTTACAACGGCAATTCGGCGCACCTCGCGGATTCCGTGGTCGTTTACTTCTTTTTCTTCATAAGTGATCGCTCCATAAGGACATACGTTCGCGCATGTGGAGCATCCGTTGCAGAGAAGCTCATCGGATTTTGCAGTACATGGATTTGTCATAAGCTTGTCTTTTGCAAGAAGTCCAATCGCTTTTACTGCCGCAGCTCCCGCCTGAGCAACTGTCTCCGGAATATCCTTTGGTCCCTGGCATACACCGGAAAGGAAAATACCTGCGGTAGGAGATTCTACCGGGCGAAGCTTTGCGTGTGCTTCTGTAAGGAAATTATTTGTATCAATACTTGCAGTCAGCATAGTTGCAATCCGGCGTACATCCGGTTCCGGCTCAATTGCAGCCGCAAGAACAACCATATCTGCCTCTTTTAAAATCTGTTTATTATCAAGAAGGTCCACACCCTGTACAAGAAGTTTTCCATCCGGCTGTGGAATTACCTTTCCAACCTGGCCTTTTACGTAGTTTACGCCGTACTGCTCTACTGCTCTCCTGTAAAACTCGTCAAAGTTTTTACCAGGTGTACGAACATCAATATAAAATACGGTTACATTTACATCCGGATATTTGTCACGGATCAGCATGGCGTGTTTTGCTGTATACATACAACAGATTTTAGAGCAGTAGCTCTTTCCTCTGTCATCTGCACAGCGGCTTCCCACACATTGGATAAACACCATTTCCTTCGGCGCTTTTCCGTCTGAAAGGCGCTCAAGATGTCCCTTTGTAGGTCCTGCTGCATTCATAATACGCTCAAGCTCCAGAGAAGTAATAACGTCCTTGCTCTGACTGTATGCGTACTCGTCATATTTATCCAGCTTAATCATATCAAAACCGGTTGCCACTACAATAGCACCGTATTTCTGTGTCACGATCTCGTCCTGCTGATCATATTCAATTGCTCCTGCCTGACAGACTTTTGCACAGAGACCACATTTTCCTGTTTTAAACTTAATACAGTTTTCTCTGTCAATGACCGGCACATTTGGAATCGCCTGGGCAAACGGTGTGTAAATGGCGGTTCTGTTTCCAAGTCCTCTGTTAAACTCACTTGGAATTTTTTTGGAAGGACATTTTTCCTGACAGATGCCGCAACCTGTACACTTATCCATATTTACGCTTCTTGCTTTTTTACGGATGTCTACTGTGAAATCGCCTACAAATCCAGTTACTTTTTCTACTTCACTATATGTATAGATATTGATTTTTTCGTGGGCTGCCGCCTCCACCATCTTCGGTGTCAGAATACAGGCAGAACAGTCAAGTGTAGGGAATGTCTTATCAAGCTGTGACATTCTTCCGCCGATACTTGGAGTTTTCTCCACAATGTCTACTTCATATCCTGCATCTGCAATATCAAGAGCAGTCTGGATTCCGGCAATACCGCCGCCAATTACAAGCGCTCTCTTTGTCACACGACTCTCGCCCGGTTTTAAAGGAGCATTTAAGTTTACTTTTGCAATGGCTGCTCTTGCAAGAATAACTGCTTTTTTTGTTGCCTCTTCCATATCCTTGTGAATCCAGGAGCAGTGCTCGCGGATATTTGCGATTTCCACCATATATGGATTCAGTCCGGCTCTCTCTGCAGCCTTTCTGAAGGTTGCCTCATGCATACGCGGGGAACAGGAGCATACTACGATTCCTGTAAGATTTTTTTCTTTAATCGCCTCTGCAATTTTCGCCTGTCCTGCTTCGGAGCACATATATGGATAATCTTCCGCATGGACAACACCCGGCTCAAGAAGAGCCATCTCTGCTACTTTTTTAACGTCTACCGTTGCAGCAATATTGCTTCCGCAATGACAGACAAATACGCCGATTCTCTGCATCAGCTTTACCTCCTGTATCTTCTGAATGCACTGACTAAAAGCTGCTGTGGAAGTTCCGGATCAAGAAGCTCCGGGATTTCATTTGGAGATAAATAATCCTGTCCCTTCTGACGGATCACCATCTGCCTTGCTGCATCAATTAATTTTCCCGGTTTCACATCCCTCGGACATCTCTCCACACAGGCAAAACAGGAAAGGCATTTCCACAGAGATTTTGAATTTACAAGTGCCTCTATATCTTCATTTACCACATAAGAAACAAACTGATGCGGTTTAATATCCATCTCATTAAAGGAAGGACAGGAAGCGGAGCATTTTCCGCATTTCATACACTTCAGTGGATTTACACCGCTGATTTCTTTTATCATTTCTGCCTGACTCATACTCTGTCCTCCTTCACCCCAAGCGCTTCTGCAAGAAGCTCTGTGAAATAATATACAGGGAGACCGTTTTCTGTTTTATTTAAGTTATAAAGGCAAAGCGGACAGGCTGTAATCAGCATTTCCGCACCAAAGCCTTCTGCGCTTTCTGTAATTTTCTTGCACATATTCCCTGACATTTCTTTTTCTTTTAAGGAAATATATCCTCCGCAGCATTCATTTCTATATGGATAAATCACAGGCTCTCCTCCGATCGCACGGATAAATTCTTCTATGATAGACGGATTTTCCGGATCATCAAAAGCCATAATTTTTCCCGGTCTTAAAAGAAGGCATCCATAATACGCTCCGATTTTTCTTCCCGTAAAAGGATTCACCACTTTTTCTTTTATCTTATCAAATCCCACACGGTCACGAAGCACTTCCAGATAGTGAAGAACCGTTGTCTCTCCCTTATATGGTTCAGAGAGCTGCATATAATTATTTGCTCTCGTCTGAATGTCTTCTACATTTTTCATATCGTCATTGACGCGCTTGATCACATGATGACAGGCAGAACAGAGTGTCACAAGATCCTGTCCTTTTTCCTTTGCATCATTCAGGGCGCGGACGGAGGAAAGCTTTGTGGCAATCTCATCTGTTCCAAGAGGATATACTCCTCCGCAGCACTGCCAGTTTTCAATTTCTTCCAGTTCGAAGCCCAGAGCTTTTGCAGAAGCTCTTGCGTAATCATCAAGAGCCTTCGCCTTTGTACGGAGTGTACACCCCGGATAATAACTGTACTTCATAGTTTCCTTTGTCCTTTCTGTAAATCCTTATACTGTAAGGTCAAGCTGGGAAATAACTGCCTTCAGTGCATCTGCACTTGCACGAAGCTTCTCAATTTCTTCCTGATTCATACGCATTGGGATTTTTCCCTGCACTCCGTTTGGACCTACAAGAGTCAGCGTACTTAAAGCCACATCCTCGATTCCATACTCTCCATGCATCATGGTAGATACGGTTGTGATAGAATCAGAAGCAGAGAGAAGAATTGCACAGAGCTTACATACTGCAGTAGAAACTGCATAGAATGTAGCTCCTTTATTTGCAATAATCTTGCCTCCGGATTTCTGCACATATTCCAGCATTCCCTCTTTATCAATCTCTTCTACATCTTTTCCAAGTTCTTTCATTGTATGATAAAATTCATCTACATTTACACCGGAAATATAAGCGCCTGTCCACGGAATGAAGGAAGTATCTCCATGCTCTCCAAATACATAGGCGTGAATGTTTTTCTGTGCCACTTTAAAATGTTCCGAAAGTCCGCAGCGCAGTCTTGCAGAATCCAGAATTGTACCGGAACCGATAATCTGATTCTCCGGAAGACCTGAAATTTTAGTAAATACATAAGTCATAATATCTACCGGATTGCTTACTATAATATAAAGAGCATTCGGAGCTGCTTTTACAATTTCCGGTGTAATGCTTTTTAAGATATTTACATTTGTCTGTGTCAGCTCAATTCTTGTCTGTCCCGGTTTCCGCGCAATACCGGATGTGATAATTACAATATCAGAGTCTTTTGCATCTGCATATTCTCCTGCCTTAATAGAAATCGGATCTCTGAAACATGTTCCCTGGGCGATATCCATAACCTCACCCTCTACTTTTTCCTTATTGATATCGATCAACACAATTTCTGATGCGATATCCGCACTTGATAAGGTATATGCAATTGTTGCTCCTACACTTCCTGCACCGATGATTGTAATTTTGCTGCTCATAACATTCTCCTCTCACTTTGTCTTTTTTTTAACAATTACAGGTAAAAAAAATGGGGAACTTCTATTGCTTTTTTGTCTCCGCTTGACCGTTATTGACCTGAAATAGTTAATATTTTCCGCTTTATAGTTAAGTTCCGCTTGTATTAATATATCATATAAAAGTATAAAGAACAATACTTTTCTTTTTTTGTTAAAAAAAAGTCATATAAAACTTTTGTCAAAGTTTTATATGACTTTATAAAATAATACCAGGACTTTTTATTAAATTTTCTCTCTGTACTTACACAAGTCTTCTTACAGAAAGAATTGTTCTGTATGTCGCATCATTACTGATTTTGATTCCATCTCTTGAGTTGGAAGCATGCACAATCTGTCCATTACCCATATAAATTGCCACATGACCACCATAGCAGATTAAGTCTCCAGGCTGCGCCTCAGAATATGGCACTTCATATCCTGCATTCTGCTGCTCATAAGAAGTTCTCGGAATGCTCACACCAAAATTCGCATATACACTCTGTGTAAATCCGGAACAGTCAGCTCCTCCTGTAAGGCTAGTTCCACCCCATACATACGGATTTCCCACAAACTGTGTAGCAAAATCTACAACGGAAGAACCGGATCCTGAATAAGACGGAGTATCCTGACTTTCATACTCTTCCTGAGATACTGTGTTATCAGAATCAATCACATTTCCATACTCGTCATATTCTACATCTTCAGAGCTTTCACTCTCTTCTGTGTATTCTTCCTCAGTGCTCTCTGTATCTTCGATTACATTTCCATCTTCGTCGTACTGAACTTCTTCGTTTTCTGCCTCTTCCTGGGCTGCCTGCTCTGCCGCCAGTCTTGCAGCCTCTTCTTCTGCTGCTCTTCTTGCAGCTTCTTCTGCTGCGATTCTCTCTGCTTCCAGTCTCTCAATCTCAGCCTGCTGTTCTGCAATCAGGTTTGCATATTCTGTTGCCTGCTGCTGTGCATATGCAATCTCAGCATCGCAGTTTGCAGAACTTGCTCTTCTTGCATCAATCTCATTCTGAAGAACAACGGACTGCTCTTCATAGGAAGCTTTCATCTCTTCCAGTTCAGCCTGCTCACTCTCGTATTTTGTCTGAAGTTTTTTTACTTCCTCGATAGTATTTACGTATTTTTCAAGACTCTTTCTGTCCTGATCATACATTTTCTGTGTATACTCTGCTCTTGTAAGAAGGTCTGACAGATTCTCTGCATTCATCATCATCTGGAACCAGGCATCGTCTCCACCTTTTTCATAAAGATACTGAATACGCTTTTTCATAGCTTCGTACTGTTTGTCACGTGCTTTCTGTGCTTTTCCCAGATCCTGTTTTGTACGAATAATATCTACTTCTTTTTCTGAAATATCATTCTTCAGCACATCAATGGAAACCATTACGTCTACAAGATTTGCATCGAGAGTGGCGATTTCACTTTCCAACTGCTGTTTTGCCGCCCAAAGCTCGTCCATACGTGCATATGTAGCGTCTAACTGCTGGCTTGTCCATGCCTGCTCTTCTCTTAATTCTTCTTCTCTTGATGCGCTTACGCTTACTACCTGAGTCCCACACATTAAAAGCGCCATTGCAAGGCACATAAGTCTTTTCTTCATAATCATTCACCCTCGTAACTTTTAATACTTATATGTAACATTTATGAAATATCTGTTTTAGTTCTTCTACATATTAACATACTGTTACGTTGTTTGCAAGAGTTTTTTACTCAAAAGTTTAAAACTTTGTAACATTTAGAAGTCTTTCTGAAACTATTAACATAAAACCAAAGAAAGGATTACGAATTTGTAACATGAAATAACAAGAATCCTGCGAACAGTGCTCTCCTATGCGGAGCGTTTTTTGTTTACTAGGAAAGTCAGTACAAAACATACTACTTTCCTAGTAAACAAAAAAGCACTCCTGAGATAAACGGAAAAGTCTCAGGAGTGCCTCGCTTCTATTTTTAGTTTTAAGAGAATAAGTCTGCAAGAATCTGGTCTGCTGTCATATTCTTATATCCCTCTGGATCGCCAAGGGTATTTGTATTCCATCTGAAATAATTACCGTTACGGATATAATTACCGCTTGATTCATGATAATCATACTTACTTACACCAGGGTATCTTGCCATGTACTGTTCTGCAAGTGCGATTGCCTGACTGTTGTATGTTCCGTCCGGTGTCGGTGTGCCGGAAATCTGACAGCCTGCATTCGGTGTGGAATGAACAATTACAAGACTCTTATCCGAACACTGTCCAAGCACAATCCATGTATGTCCAGAGTTATATCCAATATCTCCAGGCTGGAATTTATAATTGGATGATGCCAGACTTGCCTGCGTGAGAATGCTTCCCCATCCTCTTGAGCGATAGCTCGGTCCTACATCTCCGGAAACAACCGTGTATCCATATCCCTCGCCGCTTGTACTGTGCATTGCCTGATAAGCCGCCCATCCTACAAATCCGGAGCAGTCAAGTCCTTTTGCACGGTTCGCTGCGCTTAAATCGTTCCAGTTATGATAATCATAATCGCTGTCCTGGCTGTCATACCACTGTTTCCACATAGGACTTACTCCTTTTCTTGTGGCATCTGTCCAGCCTCCACCCCATACATAGAGAGCCTGTCCTACCGGCTGAAGCGCTCCCGCCAGGTAATTCTTGATGGTTCGTGTTCCTGTCGGCTTCACGGTATTCGGTCCTTCTGTTTTCAGAGTTGCAACGCCGTCTTTGTCAAATATATATGTTTTTCCGCTGATGGTCATTTCTGTGTTCTCCACACGAATTCCGCCATTTTCAGGATTGAGGTAATATTTGGCGCCTGTCTGTTTATTTGTCACCCAACCGGTAACCTTTCTTCCGTCTGTACTCAAGAAATAGTAGGTTTTTCCGTCAATGTCCTTAAATCCGTGAATCATTGCACCGTCTCTGTCTGACTTCAGATCGGAATTAAAATAACATTTCTTTTCGCTGCTGAATGTTTTCCATCCCCGCGCCATTCGCCCGGAAGGATTAAAATATCTGGTGATACTTTTTTTCGTATCTTTCAGCATTACGTCCGCTGACATAATACCTGTCTTTGTATTAAAATAATACTTGTCTTCTCCCAGATACAGCCAGCCGGTTCTCATAATTCCCGTGTCCGGATTGAAGTAATATTTCTTTCCCTCCAGAGTACACCACTGTGTCGCCATACGTCCGGAAGAAGTGAAGTATCTTCTGTTTCCGTCTCCATCTTTTCTCCAGCCGGTCGCCATATATAAGCTTTCCGGTGCAGCTTTCTTTAAGTCACCGCTTCCGAAGTAGTAACGGTATCCGTTTATTGTCTGCCAGCCTTTTTTCTGTTCGCCGGTTTTTGTATCAAAATAATATGTTTTTCCTTTTATCTTCTGTAATCCTTTTGCTTTTGCTCCACTATCCAATATGTAATATTGTTTGCCGTCAATTTTCTGCCATCCCTTCTTCGCTGCTGCTTCTACTTGCATCGGCTGGGAAATAGATGTAACTCCTACGGCAGCAACTGCAAGCATAAGGAGTAATCCAAAAACCTTGAACTTCTTACATATTTTCCGCATAGATACCTTCCTTTTCTCTTTTTACACCCCTTTTATATCGGGTGCTATTTTTTACAATTTTGTTACAAACCTGTAACTCATTATATACGATAAATAACTTCCCGTCAACAGAGTTTTGATATTTTCAGCGTTTTGCCGATAAAAAGCCCGTAAAAAAGGATGGAAGCTTTTCTCTCCCATCCTTTTTTTATCCTTATTTAACTAAATAAATCCGCAAGAATCTGATCTGCCGTCATATTCTTATATCCGTCCGGATCGCTGAGGGTATTGCTGTTCCATCTGAAATAATTGCCGTTTACAAAATAGCTTTCAAGTCCTGAACATGTATGGTAATCGTATTTGTAAAATCCATTATATCTTGACATATACTCTCTGGCAAGTGCAACTGCCTGACTGTAGCCATTTCCGCCCGGTGTTGTTGTGCCGGAAATCTGGCAGCCTGCATTCGGTGTGGAATGTACGATCACAAGACTCTTATCAGAGCACTGTCCGAGTACGATCCAGGTATGTCCGGCATTGTATCCCACATCACCGGCTTTTAACGTATAATTGCTTTTCTTAATATCCGCAACTGACAATGTAGTACCCCAGCCTCTTGACCGGTAGCTCGGACCAACTTCTCCAGAAACAACAGTGTAGCCTTCTCCTTCTCCTGACTTGCTGTGCATTACCTGATAAGCTGCCCATCCCACAAATCCGGAACAGTCAAATCCTTTTTCTCTCTGATACATGTAGTTTTTATAATTATAACTGCTGTCCTGACTGTCATACCACTGTTTCCAGAGAGGGCTTAACCCTTTTCTTGTGGCATCGTTCCAGCCTCCGCCCCATACATAAAGAGCCTGTCCTACCGGCTGAAGCGCGCCTGCCAGATAATTCTTAATAGTTCTCTTTCCTGTAGGATGTGAAATATCCGGACCGACTGTCTTTATAACTGCAGCGCCTTCCTTGTCAAAAATATAAACAACGCCGTCTATTTCCATCTCTGTATTCTTTACAAGAACACCGCCATTATCCGGGTTCAGATAATATTTCTTTCCAGTGCTCTTCATGGTAAGCCAGCCCTCAACCTTGTCTCCTGTCTTACTGTAAAAATAATATGTCTTTCCATCTATATCATGGAAACCGATAGCCATTGCACCGTCTCTGTCTGACTTAAGATTTGAAATAAAGTAGCACTTTCTGTCGGGGAAGGTTTTCCAGCCCCTTGCCATTCGTCCAGAAGGATTAAAATATCTCACAATATTTTTCTTCGTATCCTTCAGCATTACATCTGACGCCATAATACCTGTTTTGGCATTAAAGTAATACTTGTCGTCTCCCAGGTACAGCCAGCCTTTTTTCATGATTCCTGTACTTTTATCAAAATAATATTTCTTATCTTTCAATGTAAGCCACTGTGTGACCATGCGTCCCTGAGAATTAAAATAGCGTCTGTTGCCATCTCCGTCCTGCCGCCAGCCTACGGCTGCATTCAGCTCCTGCGGCTTACATGTTTTCAGATTACCGATTCCAAAATAATAACGATAGCCGTCTATTGTCTTCCAGCCCTTTTGCTGAACGCCTGTCTTTTTATCAAAATAATACACCTTATCATTTAAGACAGTAAGTCCTTTTGCCTTTGAGCCGTTCTGCAAAATATAATACTGTTTCCCATTGATCTTCTGCCAGCCCTTCTTTGCTGCAGCCTCTACCTGCGTGGGATTTGCCACTGCAGTAACGCCAACTGTTACTGCCGCAAGCATAAGAAGCAGACTCCAGATTCTCAACTTTTTCAATACTTTTTTCATGTTCTCCGTCCCCTTTTACTCTGTTTCCGGTCACCTGATTTCCATAGTATTTTACAATTTTATTACAGCCTTATAAAGAAGTATAAACCTGTCCGATTTTTCCGTCAACACCTGGGAGCAAGGAACTGAAAGTCTGTGAAATCTCCACAATTTTCCACAAAGAAATTAGGACAAAACACACAAAGATGTTTTGTCCTTTTTACACACAAATCCGATATTTAATATTTATCCTCTCTGTTCACAGATAAGTCTCTGAGATTACAGAAGATTCTTACGAAGCTCTGCTCCGTCCAAAGCGCTCAAATAAGCAGGCGCTACATCGAATACGGTCTTGCAGCCTTTCTGTCCTTCTTTGTACATGCGGTATGCTGCACGGGCGTACGCCACAATAACGGAAGAAGTGAACTCCGGATTGGAATCCAACTTCAGGCTGTATTCAATCACATGATTATTCTCATTATTCCAGCCTGTTTTTCCGCTCCTGATAACAAAACCGCCGTGAGGAATCCCGCTGTGATCCCGTTTCAGTTCTTCCTCTGTGATAAAATGAACGGTTGTATCATAATCTGCAAAATAATTTGGCATATTTTTGATTTCTTCTTCGATTTTCTTAAGGTCTGCGCCTTCCTCCGGCACAACGAAGCACTCTCTTGTGTGCTTCTGTCTTGTAGTAAGCTCCGGATTCTCTCCGTTTCTCACGGATTCAAGAGCAGATTCTACAGGAATAGTGTACTGCTTGCCGTCCTTTACGCCTTCCACGCGGCGGATTGCATCGGAATGTCCCTGGCTTACGCCTTTTCCCCAAAATGTGTAATCTTTTCCATTTGTAAGGATTGCGTTTGCATACATACGGTTCAGGGAAAACATTCCCGGATCCCAGCCTACGGAAATAATTCCAACGTGACCGCTCTCCTGTGCTTTTTCATCTACATTTGCAAAATGCTCCGGGATTCTTGCATGTGTGTCAAAGCTATCCACCACATTAAACCATTTTGCAAGTTCCGGTGTCTGCTCCGGAAGGTCTGTCGCACTTCCTCCGCAGAGGATCATTACATCTATCTCATCTTTCATGGAAGCCGCCTGGTCTGCAGAATAAACTTTTCCTCCTTCTGTAAGGATTTTTACAGATGCAGGATCGCGACGTGTAAATACACCTGCAAGCTCCATATCCGGGTTATGTTTGATGGCGCACTCTACGCCCCGTCCCAGATTTCCATATCCAAAAATTCCAACACGAATGCTCATACTTAATTCCTCCTGTCCATTTCTTTTAACACTTTAACATAGTAATACGTTCAATTAAGATTGTCAATATTTTTTTAACAGCACACAAAAGTTCCCGGACAGCAACAATTACAGGCAGCCTGGGCAAGGCAGAGGTTCATACAGATATTTCCTGTTCCTCTGGGCATTCCTCCAAACGGACTCTGCTGTTCCTGATACCAGGTTCCGCCTCCCTCCATACGCTGGAGCACCATTCTGTACTGCATATTGTCAGGTTCCAGGCGCACAGCCTCCCGAATGTGGTTCAGGGCATTTACATTATTTCCCATTCCCATATTTGCCATTGCAGACAGGTAGTACCACTGCCCGTTTCTCTGGGAAAGGGAGCTTAACACATTCAAAGCTTCCTGATAATGTCCGCTTTGTACATAATTTGCCGCAGCCTGCCTTCTCAGCTCCTCTTCGTCCTGATAGGTACTGCTTCTCTGACCTCCGCCGTAGCCTCCAAATCCTCCAAAACTGCCGTAGCTGTTTTCCGCAGAATCGTATCCATACTCACGTTCTTTCATAATCTGCTCATACGCCTGCTGAACCTGCTTGAATTTTTCTTCCGCCTGATCCTTGTTTGGATTGTTGATATTTGCATCTGGGTGGTATTTCCGACTGAGACGACGATATGCTTTTTTTATTTCATCATCTGTTGCACTTCGTGGTACACCTAACACACTATATGGATCTAACATTTCTCTCTTTTCTCCCGTTCTTCCCTTCTTCTTTTACTAATCTCCTCAAATCTGCACCAGACACCGGAATATAGTATATTTCGGAGAATATCTCCGTATTTTATAACAGGAAGTTTCTCAAATTCTTTACAAACTTCTGCAAGCATCATAATCAAAATGCTGCGAACTTCCTCCTCAAACCCTTTCAGCATACACTTTTCAGAAAATGGATTGTAATTTCCATTTTCCGCATCTTTTTCCACATCATCATAAGCATCGAGAAGGTAGATAAATTTTCCAAGATAAAATCCGATTTTACGAAGAGATTTTTCCCACATATCATGGCGTACTGCAAGAATCTCCTCCATAATTTTCCCAAAACAGCCCGCCATTTTATCAAGGTCTTTCTCCCCTTCTTTTTCCCAGGCAGACAGCCGCTCCAGATGCTCTATAATAACCGGAATTTTCTCTTTATATACTTCTTCCAGGTGATTTTCTCTGTTCTGGAGAAGGGCTGCATATATGCGACGCGTTACTTTCTTTTCATCATTCCAGTCATCCATACATTTATAATAGGTAAGAAGAATATTCATATCTGCTCCGTATTCTGTCATTTCATTCTTTCTTACCTGCTGCCTGTGAACAGGGTGAACAGCGCACCTTGTTGTACCCTGTTTTGTGGGCGGCTCGTAAAGCCCGCTTAAAAGCATGACAACAAAGGTCATATCATAGCTTATGGAAATTTGTCCGGAAACTCCGTACTTTCTTTTCAGCTCACGGCATAAGCCACAGTAAAAAGAACGATATACGTCAAAATCCTTAAATTTCATCTCCGGCTTATTTACAATTACATATCCAAACATCTCAGCTCCTCTTTACAAACTTTGTATGACATTTTGGACAATCGATTTCTATTTTTCCCTTTCCTTTTGGAATCCTGATTTTCTGTCCGCAGCCCGGGCAGGTATAAATATGATTTGTTCTGCGTTCTGCCATCAGGCTTTTTTCTTTCTGAAAACGCAGGCGAAGCTTCGCTGTTTTCGCAAGAAACCACTGATTTTCCTCATATCTTTTCTGGATATTTCTGGAAAAAATTCGAAAATAAGTATAAATAATGGCAGCAAGACCCAGTGTGTCAAGAAGCGCTCCCACATTGCTTCTCCCCGCAAAAATGGCAAGAAGAACGCACACAAATGCTGCTCCCATTGTAAATTTTGACAACTCGTCCACACCATAGCGCCCCTGCATAAACCGAATAAACTTTTCTTTCATTGCAATTCACTGCTCCTTACTATTCTCTTACAAGTACCTTTTCCACTTCTGCAATGTACATAATATGGTAATCTTTTTCCGGATACCATCTCTCATCGTTTTCTTTCTCGTCAAAGCACTGCGGTTTGATGTCGTCATGGTACATTTTTCTGCACACCATGATCATATCCGCCTCTTCGATTCCTGCTGTTCCGTCTGTAAAATAAGGCGTCAGCCCTGCCTCTTTGATCTTATCCATTCCCTTTCCGCTGACGCGTCCGCAGTAGCCAAGCTCCTGTCTGTATTTTTCCCTGAGAACGGAAATAGTAAAGCGCTCTTCTCTGTCTACAAATTCTTTTGTATAGCGCTGCGGGCGGATATATACTGTCACTGTGTTTTTCCCCCACATAACGCCCATTGCGCCCCAGCTTGCTGTCATTGTGTTGCATTTTTCTTCATTTCCCGCTGTGATAAGGAGCCATTCCTTTCCGATTTTTGTGAAAGGATTCATTGTCAGCTCTTCTGCTTTTACTTCCTTAAATCCCATTTTGTATTCCTCCTCTATGTTTCACTGCTTTGTTGTCAAATTTAGGATATATTCTATCACAGTTGAGATGGATTTTCCAGTGATACACAGAAAGTTCATAGGTACAGTTCACGCCGATAACTATATCATTCAATACCGGACGTCAGAAGTGACTCTTGAACTGTACTTATTTACTTAGAATCCGCATCAAACTGTCCCTTTAAAAATAGTTAAAATTGGATATTGAATAGTGTACAGTTTCTATGTATGATAACGGTAACATTTAAGGAAAGGCAGTGAATGATTATGAACAAACAAAATGCTACTATTATGAAACTGGCAGAAACTGCACTTCTTGCAGCCCTCTGCTTTGTATCTTTTACCTTTTTGCAGATTAAAATTCCGGTACCCGGAGGGGATGCTACTTCCCTTCATATCGGCAATGCATTCTGTGTAATAGGCGCTCTTCTTCTTGGCGGCTGGTACGGCGGTCTTGCAGGTGCTATTGGAATGACAATCGCAGATATAATGGACCCTGTTTATATTACTGTTGCACCAAAGACCTTTATACTGAAGCTTTGCATTGGCTTAATTACCGGTCTTGTTGCTCATAAAATTGCAAAAATCAACGAAAGCCACGATAAAAAATATGTATTTAAATGGAGTGTGATTTCCTCTGTTGCAGGTCTTGGCTTTAATGTAATTGCCGATCCTGTTGTGGGATATTTCTACAAAAGGCTGATTCTCGGACAGCCACAGGAAATGGCAGACGTTCTTGCAAAAATGAGCGCTGCTGCAACTCTTGTAAATGCAGTCGTATCTGTTGTTCTTGTAGCTTTCCTCTACAATGCAGTACGCCCTGCTTTTATCAAAATGCAGCTTATACAGGTAAAACCAAAACAAATGTGTTAAAGCCCTATCTCCAATCACAATTTACCTTCCTATTCCCCAAAAAGGAGAATGGCGCAGCCGCCATTCTCCTTTTTCACTTCTTTCCATTTATTCTGTTGGATAAGTCTCTTCTGTTCCAGCCGGGATTTCTTCTGTTCCTTCTGTTGTCTGCTCTGCCGGCTGTTCTGTTGCTTCACCATTCTCTGTTGTCTCATCTGTAAAGGTTGTCTCTCCATAAAGATTCTCAAAGAATTTCAGGGTATCATGATAGAGAAGCTCTCTGTCCTCCTGCGCTATATCTGCAAGAATATCGGCTGCCGCTTCTTCCTCTGTTTTTTCCGGCTGCTCAATATTAAAAATTTCTTTGAGCTTTTCATTCATCATATTCAGCTCAACACTGATATACTTTTCCATTCCTGTGGGAATATAAGCACCTGTTCCCTCTGTCAGAATCTGATAATACGTTTCCTCTACTTTCTGTGAAAGAAGCGCACCTGTTTCTGCGTCAATCACCGCAGAAGGAACGAATCCTTCTCCCATTGCTTCCAGAAGAGCATCTGCATCTCCTTCATACTCTCCGGCACAGAACTTTTTCAAAATGTCATACTGTGACTGTGCCTGCTCGCTGAGAGCAGCCTCTCCAGTTTCTGATCCCGGTACATTTTCTCCCTCTGTTCCTTCTTCTTCCGGAATTTCCTCTACAACGCCATCCTCATTCATCTCCGGATCTACCGTAGCCTCCGGATCTTCCTCTGTCATGGATTCTTCTTCCATAGGCTCTTCTGTAGAACTTGTAGGTACATCTTCTCCCAGAATGCTTTCATCTACATCACTGAGAATACTGTCCTGATCCACAACATCTGTTTCGCTTTCTGTTTCCTCAGAAACTTCTCCTGATACATTTTCCTCAACACGTTCCAGTGTTTCCTGCATATCCTCATAATTATAATTCTGCTGGGCAATCTGCTCAAGAAGAGAAACAATTTTATCCATCTCCTCAGAATCTACTGTTACGTTGTTCTGCTGCGCTATATTAAACACAATATTGTAAATTTCATTTGCGTCCTGGACATTATTCTGAATCACTTCTATCTTTGCCTGATTGATTACAGTAGTGGCGTCATTTTTTCCAACCTTGTCCGCAAGATTTCCGGTAACTACCATCTCCTCTGTTGCAATCTCTTTCTTTGCCTCATCCAGTTTTTCGCCGCTTGCAGCCTCATATGCCATCTGAATACCTGTGAGAGCTCCTGTTCCGGATACCTCGAATGGGCAGGCAGCTACCACCTCGCAGTTTTTTACTCCTGATGTAGAAAGTGTCGTTGCAATCATATTTCCGGTAACCCAGTTTAAGTTTGCAGTACGCACACGGATTCCACCGGACTGTGTCGGTTTTACATAAGCACAGCTTACTGTTCTTGTTCCAATCTGTTCAAGAGGAACATAAGAACTTAAATGATCTCTCTCGTCCTGGTTTGTGATTGTTAAAATCTGCACCTCATCTGCACTTGTTTTAAAATACTTCATCATAGTCTGTTTCTGTGCATCTGTTAAATCTGCTCCAAGAGTTACCACCTTCATACCATCTGCCATTGCAGGAACCACACTTCCTGCACTTAAACATGCACTTAAAAGCACTGCCCCCAGTAATTTGCCTTTTCTCATAGATTCTGCTCCTCCTTGTGAAATATCTCCTTGCTGTGTCTCATTATAACACACTTTTGTCTTAATCTGTAATCTACATTTAAATTTTATATTCTTTTCAGAAATGCTTCTTCCATATCCGTTTTCCCCTATTGTATAAAACTACTCCGATTACAGCCACAGCAAGCTCCGTTGCCGGAAATGCAAGCCAGAGTCCTGTTTCGTCAAATAACACAGAAAGAAGAAATGCCATTGGGATAATCAGGAGAAGTCCTCTCATAAAAGAAATAATATTGGCATATCCGGGTATATCTGTAGAAGTAAAATATACCATCGTCACAATATTAAATCCGGCAAATATACACGCTGTAAAATACAGCTTAATTCCATAGACAGCAATATTCTGAAGCACACTGTTTCCTTCACTGTTAAATATAGCTGTAATTCCGTCTGCCCATATAAAAACTCCTCCATATATTATAATAGAAAGAATTGCTACCGTCCAAAGAGCATACTGATAAATTTTCTGGATTTCTCTTCTTTTTCTTATTCCGTAATACCGACTGATAAGAGGCTGGATTCCCTGAGAAATTCCATTAAAAACAGAAATTACTACAAGAGAAATATTCGCTACCACTCCATATGCAGCCACACCAGTATTTCCCTGTAAATCCAGCATAATCAGATTAAATACAATAATTACGATTCCAGAAGACAATTCTCCTATGAAAGAGGGAATTCCGCTGGCGAGAATTTTCCCCGGAAATCCATTTCCAAATCCACCTTTTACAAAATGGAAATTATTTTTCTTCTTTATAAAGAAAGGGGCAAGCACACAAAGGCTGATAACAGGCGACAGGCTTGTTGCCACAACTGCACCAAGCATCCCCATATGAAACGGAAAAATAAAAATATAATCCAGAATAATATTAGAAAAGCTTCCTGCCAGCATTGCCGCCATAGATCTTTGTGGTTCTCCATCATTTCGCACAAAGCATAAAGTGACATTATTCAGCACAAATGCAGGAGAGCAGATAAGCAGCACACGAAGGTATGTGCGGCACATTTCAAAAGTTTCTTCTGTTCCTCCTAAAAACCGCGTAATTCCTGAAGAAGCAAAAAGTCCCAGTATAATAAACAGAACCGAAAAACCTGCCGCCATAAAAATCACATTAGAAAAAATCTGATTTCCTTTCTCTGCATGGCCCTGGCTTTTTGCCATAGAGTATCTTGTCGCTCCACCCATTCCAAGCATCATACCCGTTCCGTGAATCAGGCTGTATACAGGAATGGCAAGATTTAAAGCTGCGAGACCGCTGCTTCCAAGCCCCAACGCAACAAAGTATGTATCTGCCAGAATATAACAGGACAGTCCTATCATGCCAAGTACATTCAAGAACGTATATTTTCCATATTGTTTCAAACAGTTTTCTTTCATTGTCTTTCCTCCCGTTTAACGTTTCTATCCTATCAAAGATAAAAGAAAAAGGCAAGGCAGTAACTTTAAACCATAAATTTATCTTATTATTAAATTAAAATTGATTATTTTACATTATGAAATTTTCAATGTATGATAGCAGAAGACAAAAACACATCACACATTTATTAAAAGAGGAGGTTTCCATTTTGAAAAAAGATCTTACCCCCAAAACCTTATGGACACTTTTCAAGTCCATGTTTGTATTAAGCGCCTGCACTTTTGGCGGCGGCTTCGTTATTGTTTCTCTTATGAAAAAGAAATTTGTGGAGGAACTTCAATGGCTGGAAGAAGATGAAATGCTGGATATTACTGCAATTACCCAGTCATCACCTGGCCCACTTCCTGTAAATGCCTCTGTTATTATCGGCTACCGTATGAGCGGCATTATCGGTTCTATTGTAGCTGTTCTGGGAACCATTCTTCCCCCTATGGCGATTATCTCTCTTATCTGTGTATTCTACACACAATTTCGGGAAAACCGATACATTTCCATTGCACTGCAGGTTATGAGAGCCGGTGTCGCCGCCGTTATTCTCGATGTCACATGGAATCTTGCGAAACATGTATGGAACAGCCGCTCTGTATTTTATATACTTCTCATGACTGTATCTTTCATTGCAACATGTTTTATGGGAATTGGAGCTATGTATATTATTCTCACCTGCCTCGCAATAGGCATCGCCGATGCAGTATATGAGGTTATGAAAAAGAAAGGAGACCGGAACAAATGACACTTCTGACAAAACTATTTTTTGCCTTCATGCAGGTAGGACTCTTCTCTGTAGGAGGCGGATATGCAGCTATCCCCCTCATTCAGGATCAAATTGTAAACATTCACGGGCTTATGACAATGGACGAGTTTTCCGATCTGATCACCATAGCAGAAATGACTCCCGGTCCTATTTCTATTAATTCTTCTACCTTTGTAGGAACGAGACTGTCCGGTCCGGGAGGCGCCGTTTTATGCACACTTGGGTGCATCATCCCTTCCTTTATTATCTGCCTGACGCTGGCGCACTTTTACTATAAATACCGCTCCTTTTCCGGAGTACAGAAAGTTCTCTCTGCTCTGCGTCCTGCTGTTGTTGCTTTGATTGGCTCTGCCGGTATTTCCATTCTGACACTGGCACTTTTTGACACAAACCTGAGAAATATAACTCTTTCTGATTTTCGTCCGGTGGAATTTATTATCTTTGCAGTATGTCTTTTTCTCCTTCGAAAATACCAGAAAAAAATGAGTGCCGTAAAAATCATTCTTGGCTCCGGTATTGCAGGAACCGCAGCATATCTTATTCTGGGCGCTTTGCCCCTTTAAACGAAAACGCCAGCCGACAATCGGCTGGCGAAATCTTTTTATTCACGAATTCCCAAAATCCTCTCTGCATTTTCAATGCGCTCCTTTGAAGGCGGTTCAATACCTTCCAGAGGATATGAAAACCCAAGTTCCTTCCATTTATATGCACCAAGCGTATGATATGGAAGGATTTCTATTTTTTCTACATTATGAAGAGAATGAACAAAATTTGAAAGTTCCTTCAAGTATTCATCATCGTCTGTACGCTCCGGCACAAGAACGTGACGAATCCACACAGGCTTTTTAATCTCGTCAAGGTATCTGGCAAAATCCAGGATATTCTCATTTTCCTGTCCTGTAAGCGCTTTATGTTTTTCCCCGTTGATATGTTTAATATCCAACATCACAAGGTCTGTATACTTCATAAGCTCCTGCAGTTTTCCAAAAAACGGTTCTTCCCTTGTAAACGGACTTCCGCTGGTATCAATCGTTGTATGAATCCCCTGCTCTTTTGCCTTCCGGAAAAGTTCCAGCAAAAAATCAATCTGGAGAAGGGGTTCTCCACCTGTTACGGTGATTCCCCCCTCTTCTCCCCAGTATGCACGGTATCTCACCGCTTTTTTTAACAGCTCTTCCGTTGTATATTTTGTACCTGCTGACATTTTCCAGGTATCCGGATTGTGACAGAACTGGCAGCGCATACTGCAGCCGGCAAGAAAAATCACAAATCTTACTCCCGGTCCGTCAACTGATCCGAAGCTTTCCAGCGAATGTACATATCCTGCTGTCACTATTAATCTCCTTACATGGACTCATGGCAGGTTCTGGCGATAACGTCCATCTGCTGCTCACGTGTCAGGTCGATGAATTTTACTGCATAACCGGATACACGGATTGTGAAGTTTGCATACTCCGGTTTCTCCGGATGATTCATTGCATCAATCAGTTTTTCTGTTCCAAATACGTTAACGTTCAGATGATGTGCGCCCTGATCAAAGTAACCATCCATTACATTTACAAGGTTATTTGTACGCTCCTCATCATCGTGTCCGAGAGCACCCGGGCTGATTGTCTGTGTATTGGAGATACCATCAAGAGCCAGTTCATATGGAAGTTTTGCAACAGAGTTTAAGGATGCAAGAAGACCGTTTTTCTCTGCGCCGTAAGATGGGTTTGCACCCGGTGCAAGCGGCTCTCCAAGTTTTCTTCCGTCCGGAAGACTTCCTGTTGCCTTACCATAAACTACGTTTGATGTAATTGTAAGAATGGAAGTAGTCGGCTCAGAATCTCTGTATGTATGGCATTTGCTTAATTTGTGCATGAATTTCTTAAGCAGCCAGATTGCAAGATCATCTGCACGGTCATCGTCGTTTCCGTATCTCGGGAATTCTCCCTGTGTATCAAAGTCTACTGCAACTCCGTCTTCATCACGAATTACTTTTACTTTCGCATATTTAATCGCACTTAAAGAGTCTACTACATGAGAGAAGCCTGCGATACCTGTCGCAAAAGTACGTCTTACATCTGTGTCAATAAGAGCCATCTCTGCTGCTTCGTAGTTGTACTTATCGTGCATGTAGTGAATCATATTTAATGTATCTACATACAGTTTTGCAAGCCAGTCCATCATCTCATCATAACGTTCCATCACCTCATCAAAATCAAGGTATTCGGAAGTGATCGGACGATATGCCGGTCCTACCTGAACTTTTGTCTTTTCATCAATACCGCCGTTGATCGCGTAAAGAAGGCATTTTGCCAGGTTTGCACGAGCACCGAAGAACTGAATCTCCTTACCTGTCTGTGTAGCGGAAACACAGCAGCAAATGCTGTAGTCGTCTCCCCATACCGGACGCATTACATCATCGTTCTCGTACTGAACAGAACTTGTTGTAACAGAAATAAGGGCTGCATATTTCTTAAAGTTTTCCGGCAGTCTGGAAGAGTAGAGAACTGTTAAATTCGGCTCAGGAGACGGTCCCATGTTTTCCAGTGTATGAAGGAAACGATAATCGTTCTTTGTTACCATAGAACGTCCGTCCTGTCCAAGACCTGCAACTTCAAGTGTTGCCCATACCGGGTCACCGGAGAACAGTTCATTATAGGAAGGAACGCGGGCAAATTTTACCATACGGAACTTCATAACCATGTGGTCTACAAGCTCCTGTGCTTCTTTCTCAGTAAGTGTGCCGTTCTTGAAATCTCTTTCCATGTAAATATCAAGGAATGTAGAAATACGGCCAACACTCATTGCAGCTCCGTTCTGTGTCTTGATTGCTGCCAGGTATCCGAAATACAGCCACTGTGCTGCTTCTCTTGCATCTTTTGCAGGTTTGGAAATATCAAATCCATAAACAGCTGCCATTTCTTTCATTTCTTTTAATGCACGGATCTGGTCTGCGATTTCTTCACGAAGACGGAAATCTGTACCTTTCATGCCGTGTCTTGCATAACGCTCAAAATCATACTGTTTTTTCTCGATCAGGAAATCAACTCCGTAAAGAGCTACACGACGGTAGTCGCCTACAATACGTCCTCGTCCGTATGTATCCGGAAGTCCTGTGATGATTTTGTTGTGACGCGCTTTCACCATTTCCGGTGTATAAATATCGAATACTCCCTGGTTGTGAGTTTTGTGATATTTTGTAAAAATCTCATGAAGCTTTTCGCTTGGCTGATATCCGTATGTTGTACAAGCCTTCTCTGCCATGTTGATTCCGCCGTAAGGCATGAATGCACGTTTCAGAGGTTTATCTGTCTGAAGTCCTACAACTGTCTCCAGATCCTTCATGCTTTCATCTATATATCCAGGGCCATACGCGGTAAGCCCGGAAACAACTTCTGTTTCCATATCCAGAACGCCGCCTTTGGCACGCTCTTCTTTCTGCAGCTCCTGAAGTCTTCCCCACAGTTTATCTGTTGCCTCTGTCGGTCCTTCAAGGAAAGATGCATCTCCCTCGTACGGTGTGTAGTTGCACTGAATAAAGTCGCGCACATCAACAGATTCCTGCCAGTTTTTACCTTTAAATCCTGTCCACTGCTCACGGTTTGCCATGATTGGTCCTCCTTAAAATTTATCTTAAAATGTATTTTCCTGTTTCACGAGCCCAGTATAACATCCCGTTAAATAAAAGACAATCCATTTTCCTGCTGTTTTGAATTTAATACAATTCTGGACTATGAAAATATAGTTTTGTACTTTTTTTAGTACATTTTTACGCTTTCACCGCCCACCTCATTTTCGTGGAACGGGCACGGCTGTTTCTCGCACACTCTTCCGCAGATGGCCGGATCACATCTTTACAGATTTCACTGTATTCTCCTTCTTTATAAAGATTCTTAAAGGATTTTTTTACCAGTCTGTCTTCTCCGGAATGGAAAGTAAGAATCGCCACTCTTCCGCCCGGTGCAAGGACTGTTGGAAGTTTTTCCAGAAATTCATACAGAACTTCAAACTCACTGTTTACGTCAATACGAAGCGCCTGGAAGGTTCTCTGGCATGATTTTTTCACTGCTTCTTTTCTCTCTTCCTTTGGAATAAAGGACAGGGCCTCTTCAATCACCTTCTGCAGCTGAGTCGTTGTCTCAATTTCTCCGCCCTTTTTCAGTGTTTTCAAGATTTTTCCTGCAATTTGTTCCGCATAAGGCTCGTCTGCATTTTCTATAAGCATTCCTGTAAGCTCCTCAAAATCCACCTCTTTTAAGCGCTGCGCTGCGCTTGTTCCCTTCAGCGGATTCATGCGAAGGTCAAGAGGTCCTTCTATTTTATAGGAAAATCCTCTGTCCGGATTGTCAATCTGCATGGAGGAAACCCCTAAATCAGCCAGAATAAAATCAAATTTACCTGCTTCCTCCGCCACCTTATCAATATCCTTAAAATTCATAAGCTTCACAGTTAAAATTTCCGGTCCGAACCCCAGTTTCAAAAGACGCTCCTTTGTCTTTTCTGATTCAATAGGGTCTACATCAAGCGCATAAAGATGCCCCTCTCCATTCAGACATTTCAGCATCTCCTTTGTATGTCCTCCGTATCCAAGGGTTGCATCAAGCCCTTTCTGTCCCGGCTGGATCTGAAGGAAATCAAGAATTTCCTTCACACAGATGGAAATGTGCATTCCTGCAGGTGTACTTCCCTTGCTGATTACCTTCGAAATGGTATCTGCATATTTCTCCGGCTGTAATTCTTTATATTTCTCTTTATAATTTCTGGGATGCGTACCAGAATAACGCACCCGCCTTTTATGCTGTTTTTCTTCCATTGTATTAATTCCTCTCGATTTTCTCTTGCATTATAATTCTTTTTAGTATTCCACCAGATTCCTCATAAGAGAAATCCGGCGGGTATAAACTTATTTACTGCATATGATATTCTTTCATTAACTGCTCAAGGAATTCTTTATCCTCTGTCGCTCTTTTTAAATCTTCCAGACGATTTTCTTCCAACAAAATCCTGGTAAGCTTTGTCATATTTTGTCTTTCTGACTGACAGCCATTTTCAAAACCTTTTTCTTCGCCCTTTTTAAATCCATCATCGTACAACATCTGTCCCAGTCTTGTCATTGCAGTTACCTCCCTTATCTCATCTAAATCACAATTATCCAGAAATTTATCTGCCAGCGCATAAAGTATGGCTATTGACTTCTGGGCAGTTACAGAATCACCTGTTTTTGCCAGCAGAAGAGCTTCCTTTAGTGTTTCTTTCCTACTGAGCGCGCTGCTCATAAGCGGTGTAAGAGATAACTCTGCATAATCTCGCTCTGTAAACTCTTCTCCCTGCTCCTTTTTCTCCGAAAGACGTCTAAAAACTTCCTCCGCATCTCTTGAAGTCATATATATCGGCATAATGCGATATGTATAAGCTCCGCAGTCTAATTCTGTCTTTGTTTTTTTAATACCTCCAGAATATATCACGTATGTAATTACATTTTTTCCACTCTCATGAGCCAGAACTGCTTCATACGCATGAAAACGTCTTAAATCCTTCGTACCGCCATCTGTTGTCTGAAACTCTATGTGAACATACGTCCCGGAAGTTGTGAGAAAAGTAAAATCCATATACAACGAATGAATTGTCAGTTCTACAAGTTCTGTCGGGCCTATATCCACATAATTATGATCTATTCCTAACAGTTTCAAAATTGTATCCCGAAAATAATGAAACCCCATTTTCATAATGGCATCTTCGTGCTTTGAGTTTCCCATATAAGTTCCCCTTTCATAAATTTTTATATCGTTATCTTTTGTATTATGAAAAGGTCTGCATGAAACTATGCAGGATTCTCGGAAAGTATTTTTGAACTTTTATCTTTTGCAAAAAGAAACAGTAAAACAAGCCACCTCCCTTTCCCTGTTTTCTATCTACATTCTAACAGACCAGACAAAAAATCTCCACCTTATCCTGTTTTTTCATCGCACTTTATTTTAAATCAGGTCTTCTCAAAATCGGTCAACGGGGCTATGATACTGTTAACTGAAATACCTTTCAGAAAGGACATATTATGGACGCGATCAAAACAGTTAATCTCACAAAATCCTACGGCAAAGTCCGGGGAATCAGGAACTTAAATCTCACCGTGTCAGAAGGGGACTTTTTCGGATTTATAGGACCAAACGGCGCAGGAAAAAGCACCACGATCCACACTCTTCTCGGACTTATCCGCCCCACGTCAGGAAGCGCATCTGTCCTGGGAATGGATATTCAGAAGGACAGAGAAAAAATCCTTGGCTGTACCGGCTATCTCCCCTCTGAATCCTCTTTTTATCCGGGAATGCGGGTAAAAGATATTTTAAAGCTGTCTGCAAGCCTTCGAAAAACAGACTGCACGAAAAATGCAAAAGAGCTTTGCGAACGCCTGCAGCTTGATGTTTCCAGAAAAGTAGAGGAACTTTCTTTTGGAAATCGAAAAAAGGTTGGAATCGTCTGTGCGCTGCAGCACAACCCGCAGCTCCTCCTTCTTGACGAGCCGACAAGCGGACTTGACCCTCTGATGCAGCATGAATTTTTCCAGATTTTGCAGGAACGCAACAAGGAAGGCGCAACTGTTTTTCTTTCCAGCCATGTGCTGTCAGAAATTCAGCATAACTGCACAAAAGCTGCGATTATCCGCGATGGAGAAATTATCGCCTCTCAGGATGTGGAAGCCCTCTCCAAAAACAATGCAAAACGAGTAATGGTTGAAGGAAACGCGGATTTATCCGGTCTTTCCGGTATCCGCAATCTGAAAAAAACAGACAACACCACGACTTTTCTCTACAGCGGAGATATGAAACCTTTACTCCACACACTTTCCGCCGGAAATATAAAAGATCTGACCCTTGCAGAACCGGATTTAGAGGAAATTTTCCTGCATTATTACGAGAAAGGAGAACAACTCAATGATTCTCACAAAGCATGAACTGAAACAGGGGAAGCTCTCCCTTCTTATATGGACGCTTTCCATAGGATTTCTCATGGCAGTGTGCATTTTTCTTTTTCCGGAAATGAAAAGCCAGATGGAAGACGTCAATAAAATCTTTGCCTCTATGGGCAGCTTTACTGCCGCCTTTGGAATGGATCGTCTGAATTTCGGCACACTCACCGGATTTTACTCCATAGAATGCGGAAATATCCTCGGACTTGGCGGCGCGTTTTTTGCCGCTCTCACAGCAGCCTCCATTCTCGCAAAAGAAGAAAAAGACAGGACTGCGGAATTTCTTCTCACGCACCCTGTCTCCCGTTTCCGTGTTGTCACAGAAAAGCTTTTTGCAGTTTTGATTCAGCTTATTATTATGAACAGTTTTATTCTGATTCTGTCCCTTGGCTCCATTGCCGCAGCAGGAAAAGAGATTCCCTTTAAGGAAATCCTGCTCCTTCATTTGGCATACTTTCTTCTTCAGACAGAGCTTTCCTCCGTTGCTTTCGGAATCTCTGCTTTTTTAAGAAGAGGAAGCGCAGGAGCCGCTCTCGGACTTGCAGCAGCCATGTACTTTTTAAATCTCATCGCCAATATCACAGAAGCAGCGGAATTTTTAAGATACCTTACGCCGTTTGCCTACTGTGAAGGCGCTGACATTATAGAAAAAGGCGCTCTGAATCCGGCTTACCTGCTCCCAGGTATACTTTACGCCATCCTTGGAATCGGCGCCGCGTACATAAAATACTGCAAAAAGGACATTTCCTGAAATTTAAAAACTCCAAATCGTTTATTTCCGTCACATATTTTATTCTATAAAAAGATAGGGACTGCATATCACCGCTGCAGTCCCTTAAACTTATTCTCTTTTACTGCTTTACACCTAAACGGACAAGTGCTCTCTGAAGCTTCGCCTCTGCCATTTTATATTCACGGTCTGTAAGACCACCTTTTGCCAGAAGGTTTTCTGCCTTTTTCTTGGCCGTTTCTGCTCTCTCCCTGTCAATGTCCTCTTTCCACTCCCAAGTAGTAGCAAGAACACGGCAGGTTCCATTCATAACAGAAAGCATTCCGCCAATGCAGGCTGCCTCTTTTTTGCTGCCGTCTTCCAGAATCACATGAGCTTCCCCCATGCCGAGCGCAGTACAGAAATTACAGTGCCCTGCAAGAATTGCCAGATCTCCTGTTATCCCACGGCACACAACTCGCTCTACATCGCCCTCAAAAAGCAGTCCATCCGGTGTTCCGATTCGTAACGGAAATGTCTTCATAGACAGCCTCCTTTACTGATTCTTCGCTTTTTCAAAGACTTCATCAATAGTTCCTGAAAACAGGAAGCAGCTCTCCGGAAGATCATCACATTCTCCGTCCAGAATCATCTTAAATCCACGGATCGTCTCTTTCAGCGGAACATACTGTCCCGGCATACCTGTAAACTGCTCTGCAACAGAAAAGCTCTGTGACAGGAAACGCTGCACCTTACGGGCGCGGTTTACAGTAAGCTTATCCTCCTCAGACAGCTCGTCCATACCCATAATGGCAATGATGTCCTGAAGCTCTTTATATCTCTGCAGCACTCTCTGAACAGAACGCGCTACTTCATAATGTTCTTTTCCAACAACCTCCGGCGCAAGAATACGGCTGGAAGAATCCAGCGGGTCTACTGCCGGATAAATACCCTGGCTGGAAATCTCACGGGAAAGTACCGTAGTCGCATCCAAATGGGTAAATGTAGTTGCAGGAGCCGGGTCTGTCAAGTCATCTGCAGGCACGTAAACTGCCTGAACTGATGTGATAGAACCTTTTCTTGTAGAAGTAATACGCTCCTGGAGAGCTCCCATCTCTGTTGCAAGAGTCGGCTGGTATCCTACTGCGGACGGCATACGTCCTAAAAGAGCCGAAACTTCGGAACCTGCCTGTGTAAAACGGAAAATATTATCGATAAATAAAAGCACATCCTGATTTTTCACATCACGGAAATATTCCGCCATAGTAAGACCGGAAAGTCCTACACGCATACGTGCTCCCGGCGGCTCATTCATCTGTCCATAAACAAGAGCAGTTTTATCAATAACGCCGCTTTCCTGCATCTCGTTATAAAGGTCGTTTCCTTCTCGTGTACGCTCTCCTACACCTGTGAAAACAGAAAGTCCTCCGTGCGCAGTTGCCACATTATGGATAAGTTCCATAATAAGAACCGTCTTTCCTACACCAGCGCCTCCGAACAGACCGATTTTTCCACCTTTTGCGTAGGGGCAGATAAGATCTACTACTTTAATTCCTGTCTCCAGAATTTCTGTCGCAGGAGTCTGTTCCTCATAGGATGGTGCCGGACGGTGGATTGCCCATCTCTCCTCTGTCTCAGGCGCCGGTTTATTATCTACCGGATCCCCTAAAAGGTTAAATACTCTTCCCAGACATTCCTCTCCAACAGGAACGGTAATCGGACCGCCTGTGTCAACAGCCTTTACGCCACGTACAAGTCCGTCCGTGGAATTCATGGCGATACAGCGAACTGTGTTGTCCCCGGTCTGCTGGGCAACTTCGGCAATCAGCTTTTCGCCCTGATTATCAATTTCTATGGCATTTAAAAGAGCAGGCAGCTCATCATGTGCAAACCGGATGTCCAGAACGGGACCGATGACCTGCACTACCTCGCCAATGTGTTTTTCGCTCATTTTGTTGAATCTCCTTATGATGATGTCTGCATAAGCAGCCATGTCTCTTTAGATGCCTTCCGCACCTCCAACAATCTCTGTGATTTCCTGCGTTATGCTTGCCTGACGCGCACGGTTATAATACAGATTCAGCTTGTCTATCATTTCTTCTGCATTTCCCGTGGCAGCTTCCATTGCCGTACGCCTTGCAGCCAGCTCACTTGCCACACTGTCGCAAACGCCGCCGTAAATCAGCCCTGCCAGATACTCCGGTACAATGGCGTCAAATACTTCCACTGCATCTGGTTCATATAAAATCAGATTTTTAATCTTGCCTGTTTTCTCCTTCGCCGTAATGTCTGCAAGAGGAAGCATCGACATCACAGACGGAACCTGAGACAGCATAGAGACAAAGTTTGTGTAACACAGCTCGATATGTCCGTATTTCCCTGCTCTAAACTCCCGACAGAGAAGATTTGCCATCTCAAAACAATCCGCAACAGAAATCTCTGCAATTTCTCCAAACGCCTCTGTGATACATTCCACACCTTTCCGGCGGAAATATTCCACAGATTTTTTTCCTACAGGAAGAACTACATAATCCTTCCCTTCTGCGTCTGCTTCCAGACATTTAAAAAGATTGGTGTTATATCCGCCTGCAAGTCCTCTGTCTCCTGCAATTACCACATAGCAGCTTTTGGGGTTTGCAGATTCTCTGGCATATGCCGAGGAAAAATCTATATTTCCATTTGCAATATCCTGGAGCGTCTGATGAAGCTCCCGGAAATAAGGCCTGCAAACGTCTGCACGCTCTTTTGCCTTACGCAGCTTGGAGGATGCCACAAGTTCCATCGCCTTGGTAATCTGCATCGTGCTCTGCACACTTTTTATACGCAGCTTTACCGCCTTCATGTTATTTGCAGCCATGACCTGTCCTCCTAATCACTTTATTTCTCAGGCTTTGTATCCAGAAATTTATCTGTATATTCGCCCAGCACATTTTTCAGTCTCTCTTCCGTCTCCGCTTCCAGCTTTCCTGTAGAACGGATTTCCTGCATTACGGAAGCCCCCTCCGCATCTGTATCAAGGAAGGTATAAAGACCGGATTCGTAGCTTTTTACATCTTCTGTTTCCACTCTGGAAAGAATTCCTTTTGTGACAGCATAAAGAATCGCCACCTGCTTCTCAACAGCAACCGGTGCATTCTGATTCTGTTTTAAGACCTCCACAATTCTGGCGCCCTGCTCCAGACGTGCCTTTGTATCGGCATCCAAATCAGAACCGAACTGTGCAAAGCTCTGCAGCTCTCTGTACTGGGAATAAATAAGCTTCAATGTTCCGGCAACTTTTTTCATCGCCTTGATCTGCGCATTTCCACCTACTCGTGATACAGAAATACCCGGGTTTACAGCCGGCATAACACCGGAGTGAAAAAGCTCTGTCTCCAGGAAAATCTGACCGTCTGTAATAGAAATTACGTTTGTCGGAATATAGGCAGAAACGTCTCCCGCCTGTGTCTCGATAATCGGAAGGGCTGTTAAAGAACCGCCTCCGTGTTCCTCATCCAGCTTTGCAGCCCGCTCCAGAAGTCTGGAGTGGAGATAGAAAACATCTCCCGGATACGCCTCACGTCCCGGCGGACGGCGAATCAGAAGAGAAAGTGCACGGTATGCCACCGCATGTTTACTTAAATCATCATAAATAATAAGAACATGTTTGCCCTTATTCATAAAATATTCACCCATTGCACAGCCGGAATACGGCGCAATATACTGTAACGGGCTTGCCTCAGAAGCAGTAGCCGCAACTACCATAGTGTAATCCATCGCCCCGTTCTTTGTCAGGGTTTCCACAAGTGTTGCAACGGTAGAACGCTTCTGTCCGATTGCAACGTAAATGCAGATTACATCCTTCCCCTTCTGGTTGATAATAGTATCGGTTGCCAGCGTTGTCTTTCCTGTCTGGCGGTCACCGATGATCAGCTCTCTCTGTCCTCTTCCAATGGGAACCATAGAGTCAATCGCCTTGATTCCTGTCTGGAGAGGTTCTGAAACAGACTGTCTCTCACATATTCCGGGAGCCGGGCTCTCAATCGGCCTGTACTCCTCTGTCAAAATTGGGCCTGCCCCATCAATAGGCTGTCCAAGAGCATTCACCACGCGCCCGATCATTGCATCGCCAACCGGAACAGAAACAACTTTTCCGGTTCGTTTTACAGTCTGACCTTCTCCGATATTTTCATCAGAGCCAAATAATACGATAGAAACGCTGTTTTCTTCCAGGTTCTGCGCCATTCCGAAGCTTCCGTCCTCAAATTCCAGAAGCTCACCTGCCATACAGTTTACAAGACCGCTGGCTCTGGCAATTCCATCACCTACCATCAGAATCGTTCCTGTCTCATTCTGTCGAATTGCATTATCGTAATATTTAATCTGGCTGCGGATGACTTTGGATATTTCTTCAGGTTTTAATTGCATGTTTCCATTCCATCCTTTAAACAATTATTTCATTCAGTTTCTTGGAAAGACCATCCAGACGGCTCTGTACTGTTCCGTCAAGCTGTTTTCCATCTAATTCCACACACAGACCTGCCAGCACGGAAGTGTCTGTCTTCTGCACCAGCTTCACTTTTTTCCCGCTCATCTTTTCCAGCTTCGCTGTTAAAAGTTCCATCTGCCTGTCTGTAAGAGGCACTGCACTTGTAACAGAAGCCTCTGTAATGTTATTGTCTGCATAATACCGCCGTGTAAATTCCTCACAGCAGCCTGCAAATTCGTGGATAAGATTCTTATCGCACAGCAATTTTAAAAAATTCACCAGATAGTGCTCTGCCTGTGTGCCAAACGCATTTTCAATGAGCTCTGTCCTCTCTCCCTTGGGAATGGATGGCTCACCAAGAAGATGAAGATATTCCGGCATTTCTCTGAATATCTTTCGAATCTCCTGCATTTCCTCAAGTATTACACCGGTAAGCTTCTCTTCTGCGGCAAGGTCGTACAGACTGCCGCCGTATAATCTGGCAGTCCGGGTCATGATGCCTCACCTACATTCGTTATAAACTCATCAATCAGTTTCGCGTGGTCTTCCTCGCTGATTTCTCTCTCGATCACCTTACCTGCGATTTCCATTGCCATGCCGCCAATTTCACCTTTAATCTCATTAACAGCTTTTCTCTTTTCCTGGGCAATGTCAGCCTCTGCCTTTTCTTTCATTGCTGCAGCCTGAAGCGTTGCTTCTTTTAACATTTCCTCGCTCTGAACAGCTGCTGTTTTCTGGGCAGTTGTAAGAATCTCATTTGCCTTGTTCTTTGCATCCTGCATATTTTTTTCATATTCTTCTTTCATTGCAAGAGCCTCATCTTTTGCTTTTACAGCATCCTGAATCTGCGCATCTGCCTTTGCTTTGCGCTTTTCCAGCATCTCGTTGATGGGTTTGAAAAGAAAGCGTTTGATCAAATATACCTGGATAAAAAGGTTTAAAATCGTTGCGATAAAATTCCACGGCACAATCGTTACTAAATCCTGTACCTGCATTCCTGTAACCTCCTGTTCCTGCCGGTCATTCTGCTCCCTTGGAACAATTTATCAGCTCAGGAACTTCATGAACATACCAGGAGCAACAAAAATAAGAAGAAGACCTGTTACAAAACCGTAAATACCTGTTGTCTCTGCGATCGCACAGCCAAGAAGCATAGTAGAAGTAACCTCACCCTTACACTCCGGCTGGCGTCCAATTGCTTCCAGAGCCTTTGCAACTGCATTACCTTCACCAATACCAGGTCCGATACCGGAAATCAGGGCACAGCCTGCACCGATTGCACATCCTGCCAACGCGATACCTTTTGCAAGTAACTGAAAATCCATAATAAAATCCTCCTGTAAAATATATTTATTTTGTTAAATCTTTCTTTTGGAATCCGTTTATTCCTCCGCTGCATTTGCAATGTACATAACCGTAAGCATACAGAAGATAAACGCCTGCATTACGCCGGAAAACCAGTCAAAATAAACGGACAGGATCGCCGGTATACCCACATCAAGAATGGGGATTTTTGATAAAACGTCTCCCAGAACTCCCGGAAGAATTCCAAGAAGTGCAGAGCTTGCTACTGCCAGCGCTCCGTAAATCAATCCGTTAATAACCACGCCTGATAAAATATTTCCAAAATGACGACACGCCATACTTACAGGCGTTGCCAGCTCAGACAGAATATTAAACGGCGTCATAATAGCGATTGGTGTGGTAAAACCTTTCAGATAACCGCCAAATCCATTTGTCTGAATCTTCTGCGCTGTGATCATAATAAAGACTACAACTGCCCAGGCAGCCTCTGTTGAAAGATCCGCTGTCGGGCTTCGAAGACCGATAAGGCTTATCAGGTTCGACACGACACTGGTAGCAAAAAGTGCTGCAATAAAAGGTATGAGATAGCTGAATTTTTCTCCCATATTTCCCACAACAAAGTTGTTCGCCTTCTCTACAATAAATTCTGCCAAAGCCTGCCGTTTGGAAATATTCTCTTCCTTCAGGTCATGGGTCAGCCAGATGCAAAGGCCTGTTATCAGAATCATGACAATCCAGCTCACCACCATTGTCTCACTGATACGGAGCTTACCAAGAACAGGAAGTTCAAGAGGAAGCTCCCAGAGTATTCTGGCCCCGGTAATATCTAGTTCCATATGTTTCCACCTCCCATCTTTCATTTATTTTTTCTTATGTTTCCTGCAATACACTATTTTTTTCTTCCAATGATTCCTACAAGCTTGATGCCTGTTCCCGGGAACAAAAGCGGAAGAATGCCTGCCACAAATTGAAAACAGGGAGCCACAATAGCGACAATCACCCATAACATCTGGAGCATCATCCTCTGGGAATAACTCGCCTTCATTTTCATTCTCGCAGCTGCCTCATCCTCTGCCGCAGCAACCTTCTGTACGGTAAGACCCATGAGAAAAAAATTCAGCACTGCCACAAGACTTCCGCAGATTCCTCCCAGGATTACTGTATAATCAAAAGGAACTTTTTCCGGCATTCCCATGTGGAGTGCAAAAAATACGATCCACATCACCAGTGTACCTGTTGCTGTAATTCCTGCCACTCTTTTTGTCTCTTTCTTTACAGCCGGCTGAATATCATGGAACATACTGCTCATAATACTTCCTTTCTATCCTTTTCCGGATTTATATATGTCGGTTAAAGGATACTTTCTGTTTTTTCTTTTTTTCTTCTTTTTTCTGGTGTTTTACAGTACTTAAATAAAATTTATACGCCACTGTCACGGAACCGCCCATCCCAAAGAAAAAGCCTAAAATATAAATCCAGCCTCCAACTCCGGTCTTCGCAACCAACCACCAGCAGCCTGCAAAGCAAAGAAGCAACGGGGTAATAAACGAAAGCCCGAACTGGCTCAGCATAGTTATATTTTTCCAAATTTCTATGCCTTTTTTCATCTTCCCTTCCCCTTTCGCACAACAGACTTTTTATATAGTCAAATTCTAACATATCGCTAGGACAATTACAATATATCACTCATCTTTGAACTGAAAATTCACAAATTAGAGAATACTATATGTACACAAAAGACCGGACTGCTGCCCGGTCTTCTTTTGTATTCTCTCTGCCTGTCAGTATATGTAATTACTGTACGCGGGATCCTCAATATTGTTGCTGTCTATCCACTGCGGCTCAAGAAGGCTGTTCTTTTCCACATTGACGCCTTCCTTTGTCAGATCAAAAGCGGTAAGAATGGTAATATATCCCATCGCATACGGATCCTGGGAAACAATTCCAAGCTCTGTTCCATCTTTTACTGCCTTCTGCTGTTTATCCGTGGCATCTGTTCCCACCATAACAATACTGGAATTTTCCGGTTTTTTCAGTCCAAGATACATTTCTGATATATCGGCGTTTGTACAGTAAACTCCCGCCAGATCCGGATATTTTTCAAGTGCTTCTTTCATGGCAGCTTCCATATCTTCTACACTGTCCTGATATATGATCTCTGCCACTTCAATTCCTTCAGACTCTGCAATCTTTTTCTGAAAGCCTCTGATTCTATCCTGAATGCTGGCTGTTTTTTCCTGCGCGGAAAATACTGCAATCTTGCCGCTTCCATTTAAAGCCTCTGCCAGCTTCTCAGCCGCCATCTCTCCTGCCTTTTGGTTGTCTGTGCTTCGAAATGCACCTACAAGATCTGTATCTGCCACATTGGAATCAAATACTACTACCGGAATTCCGTTTTCTGCCGCTGTCTCAAGCTGCGCCTGACAGGATTCCATATCGCCTGCAGAAAGACACAGAACAGCCGGATTCTCCGCAATAACCGCATCAAGAGTATTAATTTGCGTCTCTACCTCCCGCTCATCATCGGGACCTTCAAATGTCATGGTCACTGCATCTTCTTTTGAAAAACCATAGGCTTCGTTTACCGCTTTTACCGCGTCTTCCATACCTGCCTGTACTTTATCCCAGAACTGTCCTTCTGTATTTTTGCTTACAACAGCGACTCTGGAACCTGCCTCAATTTTCACGGAAGTATCAATTTCCGGAAGCAGAGGGTCTTCTACTTTTTCCTGCGCATTCTCTTCCGCTGCCTCTTCTCCTGTATTCTCTTCGGGAGATGCTGCGATTCTGTTGGTTTTCCCCGGAATAATTCCTGCTACTGCTACTGCCGCCAAAACAAGCATGGAGACAACTGCTGCCTTCTTCATCTTCATTCTCCTCTTCTGCTTTACATAGATTTAACAGTTTCTTTTTCTATTTTTTTCATTATACACTTTTTCCTTCTTCCGTCCATAGTTTTAATACTTTTTTCACAATTTCCGGCAAATTGCTGATATTCCCTTTTTTCACAACAGACTTCCGAAATATCTCTAATCCCAGACATCCCACTCTTTTCCAAGCTCGTACGCCGTAGAAAAGGCAAGCGGTCCTAAAATAACACCTGCACCTCCAAAAATCAAAACACCGATATAGACACACCCCAGTATTACAAGAGGAGAAACTCCAAGCCTTCCCCCAAGCAGCCTTGCTTCCAGCACTTCCCTTAAGAAGCTCGTTATCAGATCAAGAATTACACAGCCTACCGCAATTCCTGCTTCCCCTTTTATAAGAAAAATAATAGCGGCAGGATAAAGAATCGTACCCGTACCTATAAGAGGAATGGCATCAAGTATTCCAAGAGCTATACCGAATATGAGGAAATACGGGCTTTTCATAAGCCAAAAACCCGCCGCACACACACAGGCAATGATTGCTATAATAAGAATCTGCGCCTTAAAATAAACGGCAGTAGTCTCTTTTAATCTGCGAAACGCCCTTCTGATTCCAGTGAGCCAGGAATACTCCCTGATTTTTTTCTGAATATTTTCCATATCTCCCATAATGAAGGAAGCAGAAATATAAGTCACAACAAGTCCGGAAATGAAAAGAATCACATGCTTTGCCACTCCCACAGCTTTCCCTATATTTTCCGGAGTAAGCACCGAAAGAAAACCTTCCATTATATTTGCTCCCCGCTCCATCAGATATCTTTTTGTTTCCGCGCTACTGTATCCTGTGAGCGCTTCCAAAAATCCACAGCAGGAATCCAGCATTCTCTCCCCTGTTTTCAAAAGCACGGGAATATTTGCCACAGCTGCCTGAAGCTGTCCCATAATCCCCACAACACCCCAATAAGCGAGTATTCCCAGCGCCACAAACACAGCGGTCAGAAGGACTGTTCCCACAATCCCTCTTTTAATCCCTGTTTTTTTCTCCACACGGACAGATGCCGGGTAAAGCCACCCCGCCAGAAAAATCGCAGTCAAAAAAGGGATTACTGCAGGCAAAAAAAAGCGGTATCCCACGTACACGCCTGCTATAATCCCTGTTATTGTTAGTTTTCTTTTCCATTCTACATTCACAGAACTCACCATACTTTTCATTTTATCTTTTTTACTTTTATGATGCCTTTATATCCCCGACATCTTTTGTTAGTATGGCAATTTATTCAAAAATTATTCCCCAAAAGCTCCTTCTGCAAAAGAAATGTCTGCAAATCCCTGAAAAACTTCACCTTCCGGTTTTATCTGAAATTGCATCATTTTTTTTGAGGAAGGATTTGTAAATGTAAGCGCTGCCGAACAAAGTCCCGGAAATCTTCCTCCGTTTTCCCCGTCTCCATATTTTTTGTCCCCTGCAAGAGGCATTCCCGCATGTGCCATCTGTACACGTATCTGGTGATGTCTGCCGGTATCCAGCAAAATATGTACGAGAAATTTTTCTTTTCCCTTTTCATCTCTGCATTTATCCACAAGACGGTATTGAAGGCGGGCTTTTTTTCCACCTGGAGTCTCAGGTTTTACTACAAAAGAGGTATTATTTTTTCCGTCTTTTTTCAGATAGTCCTCCAAAACTCCCTCTTCCTTTTCTATTTTTCCATATGTCACTGCCAAATATTCTTTTTTCATTTTTCCGCCGCTTATCTGCGCGCTTAATTCCCTTGCCGCCTTCTGTGTTTTTGCAAACACAAGCACTCCCTCCACCGGCTGATCAAGACGGTGCACCACGGCAACATAGGGAACTTTTTCCGGCTGTTTTGATGCCAGATAATTTTTTATCATGCTTTCCATATCCATCGTTCCGATTCTTGCATTCTGAACAGCAAATCCTGCTGGTTTATGACACACCAAAATCTCTCTGTCCTCAAATATGATCATATCTTCTATTCTTTTCATAAAAAAATCTCCTTTTCAGGAGAGTATACCTTAATCCTGCACTTCTGGCAACAGATAAAACAACGCAGGAAGACGGTCATCACTTTCTTATTTTTCATAAATCCTGAAAATGATGACCGCCTTAATGTTCTTCGTTATTCAATTATTTTTCCTCTTACTCTTTCTTATTTTTATCTTTATTTGTTTATATGTATCGTTTTTCTTTATTTACTTTTCATCTATACGTACATATCTGCTTCTTTATTTCCTGCTCATAAACGATATGATTTTATATCACTCGATTTATTTAGAAAGTTCTATAGCTTTTAAATTATAATTTCACGGATTATAATTTATTCCCTTTAAAATAATATAATAAAGAAATCATGGTTACACTTTTTTCTCGTTTGTCTAAACACCTTCGAACTTAAATTCTTAAATCCGAATCTGCTCAATTGTGTGCGCTTTTATTCTTGGCAAATAAGTTTACAGAAAATATTTTTAAACCTTATCTTTACATGTTTAATAAAAGTATGAGAAAAAGTTCCAACGTATTTCTTTTTATATAAGCTATCTTCTTTATAATAAGATAACTGTTGATGTAAAGTTTCAATTCATATAGCAACATACCTATATGGATTTCAAAATATCCTCCTTATCTATTTTCGAAATTCTCCGGAACTCTTCTTCCGGACGATTCTCTAAGATAATGGTTATACTCTTTCGAAAAATGTTTCTTTACACAAATTCCGAAACCTTTATATCAGTTTTGTGACATTATTCAATATGAAAAATCGCTACTATAATACCTGTACTTGTTGTTTTTCATATAAAATAAAACATTCATTTTATATAAAAACCTATATATTGTTTTCACTGTACCAGGTCTTTCTTGCAGGAAACACGATTCCTGTCACTTTCATATTGATGAATAAAAATCTACCTTCCCACCGGAATCACCAAATCCTTTCTGATGTTTTATATCTTTTGTGCTTTGGTTGTTTTTTCTTTTGATGTGATTATAATACCACCGCCCTTCACTTTTGTCAATACTTTTTTGATATTTTTTCAAAATTTTTCTTTTATAATCTTATTTAATTTTATTTATTGTGTTATTTATTCATATTTTTATAAAAATTCAGACTTTTCAGCAGGATACACTTCCTACTTTCCTGGGAAAGAAAAAAGCACTGCCGGAAATGACATTTCATTTCCGGCGGTGCTTCTGCTCATATCTCATATTTTCGATTACAGAAAATCCTGTTTTTCATCATCTTACCTGATTTAATAAGATTTATTTGCGGTTATAGTTAATGAGGCAGCCCTTAAGGATAATCTCTCTCTCATCGTCTGTAAGTTCTCCTAAAGTAACCTCAAACTCTTTCAGAGAATCTTCTCCTGCCACATATCCTTTGATCACTTCTGCCTTCTCTTCTACTGCTTTTCTGATTTCCGGGAAGAACAGGTAATCTCCGTTTTTAAACGGAAGCTCGCCTTCCTGGATTAAGAATGGAAGCATACCCCAGTTGATAAGGTTGGAGCGGTAACGCTTTGTTGCATATTCATTTGCAATATTTGCCCATCCTCCAAGAACCTTCTGGCAGGATGCAGCCTGTTCTCTGGCAGAACCGTCTCCAGGCTTTACAGCAAAAATTGTGCTGCCTACACCTAAATTATCTTTTCCCACTTCCGGGAAATCTTTATGAATCACATCAAGAACTGCTTTCAGTTCCGGTACTGCCTCAACCGGACATTTTCCATCCTGAATTGCCTGCTGTGCCTTCTGGATCTCTTTTGCACGTCCCACATATGCAGGGTCTTTTCTGGAAAGAGTAAACTCTGCCAGTCCCAGAGGATTGGAACGGTAGGAAGAAGTCTCTCCGGAAGGAATCAGCTCGTCTGTTGTGGTTACCGGGTCGTGAATTTCGGAAACCACTTTCAGTACAAGGTTATCTGCGAGAGCTGCCATCTTCGGCCAGTCTTTTATGTTTGGTCCAAACTGAATCTCAACAGACGGATCTGCCACACCTTTGCTGTCAAACACACGATTATCGTAAATTGTCTTGTCAAAGAAATACTTCTGGTTTGTGTAATCTCCTGTATATTCCTCTGCGGAAGTAAGGAAACCTTTATTTGCTGCTGTCGCTGCAATGGAGCGGGCATCCATAAGAGCAACAGAAGAAATCTGTCCGTTCTGAATCTTGGAGCCTTCTCTGTTCGGGAAGTTTCTTGTTGTATGACGGATACTGAAGGCATTATTTGCCGGTGTATCTCCTGCTCCAAAGCACGGACCACAGAACGCTGTTTTTACAACTGCGCCTGTTGCAAGAAGGTCTGCAAGAACACCGTTCTTTGCAAGTTCCATATAAATCGGTGTACTTGCCGGATATACGCTTAAAGTAAAGGCATCTGCGCCAATGCTGCTGCCCTTTAATATGTCAGCCGCTGCACATATATTTTCAAAGCCGCCGCCTGCACAACCGGCAATAATTCCCTGGTCTACATAAAGTTTTCCATCTATTACCTTATCCTGAAGTGTAAACGGAATTTTTCCATCGAGACTTACCTGGGCCTTTTTCTCTACATCTGCAAGAATATCTTTAAGATTTGCTTTCAGCTCATCAATGGTATATGTGTTGCTTGGGTGGAACGGCATGGCAATCATAGGTTTAATCTCTTCCAGATCAATTTCCACACAGCCATCGTAATAAGCAACTTTTCCCGGTTTTAATTCTTTATAATCTTCTTTTCTTCCATGAATTTCATAGAACTCTTCAATCTTCTCATCTGTCTGCCAGATAGAGGAAAGACATGTTGTCTCTGTTGTCATAACGTCAATGCCGATTCGGAAATCTGCACTTAAATTTTTCACACCAGGTCCTACAAATTCCATTACTTTATTTTTTACATATCCGTTTGCGAAAACCTTTCCGATAATTGCAAGGGCAACGTCCTGCGGACCTACACCCGGACGTGGAGTACCTTTCAGGTAAATAGCCACTACACCCGGCATATTAATGTCGTATGTCTGAGAGAGAAGCTGTTTTACAAGCTCAGGTCCGCCCTCTCCCATTGCCATTGTTCCAAGAGCGCCGTAACGTGTATGGCTGTCTGAACCAAGAATCATTTTTCCGCCTGCTGCCAGCATTTCTCTTGCAAACTGGTGGATAACTGCCTGGTGAGGAGGTACGTATACACCGCCGTATTTCTTCGCACAGGTAAGGCCAAACATATGGTCATCTTCATTAATTGTTCCGCCTACTGCACATAAAGAGTTGTGGCAGTTTGTAAGCACATAGGGAACCGGAAATTTCTCAAGTCCTGACGCACGTGCTGTCTGAATAATTCCCACAAATGTAATATCATGAGAAGTCAGCTTATCAAATTTAATCTGAAGCTTTTCCATGTTCCCGGAAGTATTATGGGCTTCCAGAATCCCGTATGCGATTGTATTTTTCGCTGCCTCTTCTCTGGAAACCGGAAGGGAAGCTTGGGATTCTTCTACAATCTTCTCGCCGTCCACGAGATATACGCCGGTATCATATAATTTCATAATCGTATCCTCCGTATATAAATGTTGGTTGTTGTTTCTGTGATGAACTTTATTATAGTAGATTTCCCTTCTTACGTCAATCTGAGTATTTATCCTGCGTTTCTGCAAACAGCAGGATTCATTATTTTAAAAACACATATCTCGCCTGTGCAAAATCCACCTCATCCTCATGTTGAAGCTGATAATCCTCCCCTTCTTTTAAAAGTCTCCCGTTGACAGCCGTTCCGTTTCTGGAGTTTAAATCGCTGAGATAATATTCCTGGTCCCGCCTCCTGATTTTAGCATGAATGCGACTGACTGTAGGAAGGTCTATCACTGCGTCAACTGCCGTTTCCATTTTTCCAATTACCGTCATATCCTCCTGAAGATAAATCGTTGCAAGTTCTCCCGGTTCCCTGCTCACCAGCGTTGCCGGTCCCTGTACCACTCCTTCGGAAAGCACCACCGTTTCCCCGAAATCTTTTGCCTTTGGCTCGTTCTCCAAAGTCCGCGACGAAGTTCGGTTCTCTTCTGCGGACATCTCAGGCTGCCATACACTCTCCTCCTGTTCTGCCTGCCATATGGGTTCTCTCTGTATTTCCCTCATTTCCTGTGTTCCCCTTTTCTTTTCTATATTTCCTTTATGCTTTTTTCGGAATCTGTATACAAGCATTCCTGCTCCCATAAAAACCGCGCAGCCGGAAAGCACCGCTCCTGCCTGCAATCCGGGCAGAAATCCAAGAACTGCCGCTCCTGCTGTTATAACAAGAACAAGCGCTCCCAATACAGAAAAAAGGATTTTTTTCCGAAGGGAAACCGGAGATTTTTTCTCTTCTTCTTTGTCTCGGTTTTCAAAAGGACTGACCGTCTCCATTTCCCAGGGAGAATCTCCGGATTGATTTTCATATTGTTCTCTGAATTGACCTTTTTCCTTATATTGTTCTTTTCCTTTGTAGATTTCTTTCTCTTTACAGCTTTCCGAAATACGCTTTTCCCCGCCCTGGCTTTTCTGAAAACTGTCTTCATTCTCAAAAAACGTTTTTTCCCTGCTGTCTCTTCCCTTATAAATCTCTTCTTTTACATATTCCAAATGAAACGTATCCTCAAGCGCTCTTCTATATACGCCGTACCCGAGAATAACCGCATCTCCATCCTCATGATCAATTTTCGGAAGGACATATTCTGTGAGAACACGAAACTCCTCCCTTACGTCTCCTGCTTTTCCCGGCACACAGCAGAAATACAGCTTTTTCTTTTCCACATCGAGGTACATGTACTCCGGCTGTACAAGGAGCTGCCCCGGATTCATCAGATATTCTGCCATCTCTTCCATTGCCTGAACAAACCCTTCGAAAATCAGGCGTAAATCCTCCAACCCCATTTTTTTCGTTTCATACATGGAAGCTACTGACTGCTTTGACGTAATATCATAATAAATCAAAAAATTTCCATCGATTCCCTGAAGCCTGCATTTTAAAAGGGAGGGCATTCCGTTTCCCACAAGCATTCTCACCTGATAAGAATCTGTATCGGGAACTTCATCACCATGAAGGATAAGATAATTATGATTCATATCTCTTTTATATTCTGCCCTCATATTAATCTCCTTCCAGAAGCTCCGAAGCTGCCTTTACTTTTCTCACCCACCCCACAGGACGAATCACCTTTGACTCTCCCTTTACAAGGAGATGCCAGGAAATCCCTGTATATTCTCCTATTGTATCAAGATCATATGTGACAACAACCTTTTTTCCTGCCTCTGTTTGTGTAGAAATATTTTCCGCTCCGAAAAATCCCAAAGAGCCCAGCGCCTGACTTTTTACTCGAGCAGTCTCATAAACCGGTCCGTCTCTTTTTATGCCTTCCATGCTGCCGCTGACTGCCGATTCATACGCCGCTGCAGTCAGCCACGCACGATTATGCACAAAAAAGAAAAGATATAAAATTCCCATGAGGGTAAACAAAATAAGCGGCATAACGCATGCCGTCTCTATTGTAAAACTTCCGCGTTTTATCATAACAGCATTCCTCCTATATATCCCAAAAACAGAAACGGAACAAAGGGGATTCTTGTTTTTCTCCCTTTGCGAAGTCCAAACAGGAGAATGCCGGATACTATGGCGCACCCCAGAATCCCAAGCATAAGAGAGACAATAAGCCTTTCCCATTCCAGTGCCATGCCAAGGGCCAAAATAAGAATCCCGTCCCCTATTCCGATTTCTCCTTTTGTGAGAACACCAAGTCCCACCACACAAAATCCTGTAAAAATCCCAAGAAAATAAGAAAAACCAAGGCGATTTCCATGCCATGCCCATATAAAACCTGCTACTGCGAGAAGCCCTGCTGCCACAAGAGAAATCTGCTGCTTTTTTATGTCAAGCCAGGCATTCAACCCCAGAATTCCAAGAATCCCCATTTCTTTTATAATCATACTGCCGTTTTCTAACCACATCTTCCACACGCTCCCATTCCTTTTGCTTCTGATTCTTTTACAATTCTTACGGTCCGTTTCAGACCGCTGCAAGAACCAAGATTATGATACCTGTTACTTTTCCCTGTGATAAACACGGTTCCTGCAGGATTTTGATTTCTGCTGCAGATTTCACATGCCTCATATTTTTCTCCGTACTGATTTCTCCTGCTCTGTACAGATGAACCGGAAATCTGTTCAACAGATAAGTTGATATAGCTGCAGCTTAAACTTCTGTGATACACGCTTCCTGTTTCTGTTACATAAACCATTTTTTCCGGTGTCTGCTGCGTTCCTCCTTCTCCTGTTTCTCCATTGTCTTCCTTTCCTGTCCATGCATGTACACGAACCTGATTGTGAATCCACACCTTCGGAAGCGGAACCAACCCTCCTATCGGTTCGTAAGCATATATATCCGGCAGTGTAATTTCCTCCGGTCCTCCTACATCCGGAAGATATGCGTACATTCCTGCCTCCTTTGCACTTTGACATAGCTTTGTAAGATGTTCCGTCTGAATCTTATAAATGTCCATAAAGGAAATCATAGTAACCACTCCCAGAAAAAACAGAGGAAGAACAAACGCTGTTTCTACTGCCATACTGGCTGACCTTATTTTATTCAAAAAGGTACAGAAAGACACTTTTCCAGAAAGTCTGTCTCTGTTTGTCGGGAAAAACAGAGACATTTTTCTCCTTAGAGAGCGCATCCTTTCTTTTTTATTTTTCAATATTCTTTCATCTTTATAAACTTTGTTTCTCTGTCTGTTTTTTGCTTTCTGAAAAAGCATCTTTCTGCACCTCTTTTCTGTCAGTAATAACCATACGCTCTTGTCACATTAAAAACTTTTCTTTTATTCGCCTTTACGTCTACAGAAACTTCTGCCGCTACAATGCAGGAATCCATACGGAAAGTTTTTCTTCCCTTCTCCCGCACGCACAACTCGATCATATCCATTGCCCTTTTAATTTTTTCTTCTCTGGAAACCCTAAGAAGAAGCACCTGCAGATAATCCTCGTAATTCATACCGTCCTCGCTTCCTCTCCTGACAGAATCCAGACCGTTTAAAAGCTCCGGGAGATTTTCAAGAGAAAGCTGCCAGTCTGACACGCTTTTTATAAGGGAAACTTTTCCTCCGTCAAACAGCTCCCGCACATCAAGAATACTCTCTCCGAATGCCCAACAAAGAAGAAGCGCCGCTTCTATCACCCCCGTTGCTGGCGGAATGAGAAAGGCAGAAGCAATCGCTGCCGCAAGACTTGACGCCTGAGCTCTTTTTGTACCGTCTGATACAAGATGAACCATATTTACTCCTTCCCTTATAAGCAGAAGGCGTCCTGCCACAAATTTTAAATTCTCAATATCTCCTGTCTTTCCTCCCAGAATATATTCTGTCTGATACTTCAGTCCACCCTGTCCGGGCGAACTATAATTTCCAAACTTCTCCATAAGATACTGCTGAAAAAGAATCTGAGACGTATAGGAAGCATCTGTTTTCTCCGCCTCATACATTGGCATTCCCTTTTGTTTTTCTCTTCTGGAAAGAAGACTTCCTGCCTGTATCTGACCGTCGGATACTCCTTTATTTCCCGGAATCACAAGCTCCAGAATACCCATTTTCCGGATTCTCCGTATGATAGAAATGGGATTTACTACTTTTTGCGGAGGAGCCGTTACATTGTCTTCGTCTTCCAGTTGTCCTCCCTCCGGATTTTTTTCTGCCTCAGCAAGAGCCTCTTCATTTTTTCTGTTGTTCTCCTCCATCTCTGCATCATAATCTTCAATAATATCTCCACTTTCTGCCTGATGTCCTGCCTGTTCCGCCTTATCCGTCTTTTCCTTCCTGTCCTTCATTTTATCAAGAAGAAGGCTTACACCCTGGCTTCCAAGAGTTTCCTTCATATACTGCACAACCTGATTATAAAAGGGCTCTCCTCCCTCGTCCGTAATCAGACGATATGCAGAAAAACCACCCTGTACAACAGAAAGCTTCTGACTGTTTTGTTTTAAAACAGGTTTCATATAAGAAGAAAAATTATCGTAGACAGAAGCCAGATCAAGACTTCCGTCTCCACAGGAGCCGTCCAGAAGAAACAGATCGTAATCTTTTAGCATCTCTCTGTCAAATTGACCAAAAAGAGAATACAGCCCTATATCTGCTCCATTTAAAATCTGAGTTCTTGCAGCTGCCATTCTCACTGATTCAATTCCTGTACATACAAGAGCTGTCACAAGACTTAAAATTAATGCGAGAAAAACAGTAATACTTCCTCTTTTTACCATGGATGTACACCCCCTTCTGTCGTTGAAAAAATATTGTGTCAAAAGATACCTGATATCATCATATAGAGTTACTCTGTTTTGCGATTTTTGCAAGAATGCTCTTTACAAGCTTTGTGAGCTGATCTTTAAAAATAATAACAAGACCAATCAGAACCACCAGAATCAGTATGATTTCCACAACGCCTACCGCTTCCTCCTCTCTCATAAAATTGCTCACAAATCCACACAGTTTTCTCATGTTCTCACCTCCTCCCTATGCCCCTCCATAAAAGGTCAGACACGCCGGAATCATAATCACTGCCATTACAACAAGAAGCATCAGTACCATAGGTCCCAGAAGTTTTGTGGCAGCTGCTTCTCCCAGCACCCTCGCTTTTCTCTTCCGTTCTTCCCAGGCTTCCACCGATTCCCTCTCCAGCATATCTTCCAGATGTCTGCTTCCTTTCTGGAGATTTTGTATCAGAAGCGTGGCAAATGTTTTGTATTTCACTTGCCCGCACCTCTCTCCGAACCTTCTGTACGCCTCTGCCTCAGAAACACCGCTGTCCATCTCATAACAGACAACAAGAATCTCCTCATAGGCGTACCGTTCTTTCTTATTTTTCCTCTTTCTGTAATCCCCGGCTATTTTCTGAAATGCTTTCCTTGCAGTCATACCTGCCTGAACAAGCAGCGTAAACTTCATGATCAGCCCCGGATAGTCAAGAAGCATCTGTTCTCTTTTTTTCTGAATGAGCGCAAACTCCTCCCTGCTTTTTAAGACCATAAGAGCAGCTCCCGCAATGAGAAACAATGATGCCATTAATGTTCCGCTTCCATCTCCCTTCTGCTCCCAGGTAAAATGCTTTCCTTCCCACTCCTCTGGAAGATAATAATAATCTTCATCTTCTTTTTCCTGGTTATATTCTGCAATCGCCTCCTGAATTTCTCTTACTCTTTCCTCCTCAGGAGAAATCTTTTCTTCCTGCGCTTCTTCTGTCTGCCCTGTCTCTTTTTCCGGAATCTGCACATATAAATTTCCTGCTTCCTTGCCGTCAACCGATACAAGAAAGCGCTCCTCGTAGGCTCCTGTCTCCTCTTTTTTCAGACGGTATCCGTCAGAATATATCTTATCCTTTCCATTTTGAAAGGTAAGAACAGCTCCCAGAAGATTTCCACAGAAAGCCACCATCAGAAACAGCTTTTTCCCCTCTTTATTTTTCTCCCCTTCTTCTGTGCGCCGTATCTTCCACCACGCTCCGATGGCAGTCAACGCCGCGAATATTATAATATGAAGCCACATATTTTCATCTCCTGTTACACTTCAATGTCCACAATCTTTGTTCCCATCCAGTATGCGGCAAGATAAATAAAAAGGCAGATTGTCATAGCGCAGATTCCAAAAGGATTTCCGTAGAGACTACTTAAAAATCCCGGAGAAGTCAGCTTTAAATAAGCGATAATCCCGGCGGGCATAAGGCTCATAATCATCTGCTCCGACTTTTTTGCAGAAAGAGTCGCCTCAATTTCTTTTTTTACATCTATTTTATCTCCAAGCATTCTTGCCACCTTCTCAAGTACCCGGTTCATATCTCCTCCTGTTCGTTTCGCCGTCTTAAAAACAGAGGCAAAATTTTCAATATCCTCCACGCCGCTTCTTTCTCCAAGATCAGAAAACAGTTCCTCTACAGGAACGCTCACCCTCTGCTGACTTTCTATGTATCGAAACTCTTTCACAATATCAGAATCCGGATCGTAAAGCCGCTCCATGTCTCTTGTGCAGGCACATACTGCATTTTCCACAGAATATCCAGCCTGCACCGCTACGCTCATAGAATTTAAGGCATCACGAAACTGATAATTCAGCCTTTTCTTCCGTTCTCTGACACATTGATTTTTCTTCCACCCCATAAATAAAAATGGTACGGGAATCATAAAAAGAAATGCCCATGCACTTTCATAAAAGAGATACACCGCCCCCAGACATAAAAGCCCGCACTCTCCCAGATATTTCACCACTTCTTTTCCTGTAAATTGATAAACGCTGTAATCCCTGTTTTCCCTTTCTTTTTCCGCTTTCATAACACAATTCCCGCCCTTTCCAGCTTTTCTCTGTTTAAAAGATTGGCAAGCTTTATAAGCCCTTCCCCCTCTTTCCACTGATAAAGCACATTTGTCTTTATTTCCCCTTCTTCAAATCCGCACACTTCTGTAATTTCCAGTACTTTTCTCGATTTATCCCGCATTCTGCCCAGATGAATAAGAATATCCACTCCTGATGCAATCTGCCTCCGTATGGCTTCCAGCGGGAGCTCCACCCCCATAAGCGTCATTGTCTCAAGGCGGCTTAACATATCTCTGCTGCTATTTGCGTGGGCAGTGCTTAAACTCCCCTCATGACCTGTATTTAACGCCTGCAGCATATCCACAGTCTCGCCGCCTCGAACCTCTCCCACAATAATGCGGTCCGGCCGCATTCGAAGGGCAGAACGGATTAAATCCCGAATCGTCACCTCGGAACCGCCTTCTCTATTTGCCGCTTTGGCTTCCAGACGGACAAGATTTGCAATTCCCTGTATCTTAAGCTCTGCATTATCCTCTATGATTATCAGACGTTCATCTTTTGGAATATATTGTGACAAAGCGCCAAGAAACGTAGTTTTCCCGCTTCCTGTACCGCCTCCTATAATCATGGAATACCGCGCCTTTACAAGAGATGCAAGAAAATCAGCGCAGGTTTTTGGAAGACTTCCAAGTGAAATGAGACGCTCCATTGTAACTGGTGTATCCGGAAAACGCCGAATTGTAAGAATCGGTCCGTTTAATGCCACAGGGTATACAACTGCATTTACCCTGGCACCGTTTTCCAGCCTCGCATCCACAATGGGCATAGATTCGTTTACAACACGGTTACACTTTCCCACTATCTGCTGAATTACATCTTCCAGTTTTTCTCTGGAAGTAAACGTTTTTTCCCATTTAAAAAGCCCCCCTCCTCTTTCTATAAAAATAGCATCCGGTCCGTTTACCATAATCTCTGTTACTGTTTCGTCTTCAATCAGCTCCTGCAATACATCCAGTTTTCTCACAGAGTAAAACAGTTCCTGACGAAGCTCCACCTTTTCCTTCAACGAGCAGCAGGTATCCTTCATATGATTTAAAATCAGATCGTCAATCATTTCCAATATCTCTTTATCAGAAAGCTCTCTCGACATATCAAGCCGCTCCATAAGCATCTGACGGAGCCGGCGAAATATTTCTCTGCTCATTCCCGCTCCCTCCTTAAAATTTCCCTTACATAATCTCCAAGCTCGCTCCACATAAGGCTTTCCACATATGCCTCCCCGGAGCTGTTATCCACATGAAAGGGCGGTCTTACCTTTGTGATTTTCGGTAAAATCTGCGCAAAATCCCAGATACGCAGAAGATTTTCAAACTGGGAAATCTTACAGACGGAAATGGTATCCGGCAATATCGGCATATAAATCCGTTTACATTTATCCAGCAGCTGAAAAATCTCGTCCACCTCAGAACCAATATCCAGAACAAGAACCTCATAGGAACTGCTCTTCACAATTTCCTCAAAAAGCTTCTCCCAGTCCTCCCATGCTGTGCTGTGCACGTCCCAGGGAGTACGCACCGGCGGTATAAAATCAAGGTTACCCACCGTTTGAACCATGCTGTTCATCTTATGAATCAGATTCTGGTTATCCTGTCTTACGTAATACAGAAGGTCACTCAAATTGTGGTCGAAGCTTTTTCCCAAAAGCTCCTCAAATCCTGAATATTCTTCGAGATTCAGATAAAGAACCGCCCTCTCCTTTGCCAATATCTGCCCCATCGCAAGTGCAAAAGAGGTTCTCAGGCATCGTTTAAGCGGAGAATAAATCCCCAATATCTCAGTCGTCTTCTTCAATATCGGAAACACTGCCGGGGCAACTGCCCGTTCCTCTCCGTAACATGCCATCACCTCACGGATTACGTCAGATGAAGACTGGTACTTATACACACTGGGATATTCATCAAGCTCAGGAGAATGCACTCCCTCCGAAAGAATCACAATTTTCCCAATATCCAGTTCCCGGACCTCGCGGCACATTGCCTTTCCGGAAATCAACAGCAGCTCAATATGTGTTTTTTTCCCATATGCAATCAGATTCCGGACTGTAGTAAACGCCTGAATTTCAAAGGGTACGTTCTTCTTCTGATTCAGATAATCCATAAAATTGCAGGCATAATCCACCTCCAGGTCGCAGACTGCAAAAATGTTTTTCTTCAATAGACACCTCCCGCATACAGCACGACGCTCATAAAAACAGGTATTGTAAAGTGGAAATTTTCCGGAGACGCCACATTTCCTCTATAATACGGCCTGATTTTTCCAGTCTGAAAATACTCCCGTATATATTCCCTCAGATACCAGAATCTTGAGAACACATCTCCATTTAAAATTAAAATGGCAATGGAAATTCCTGCGCCGCAGCCTACCGCATATATTATGCACCTGAGAATTTTTTCCGTTCCCATAATTCCTCCAAGAACAGAAAAGAGTTTAATATCTCCTGCTCCAATCATATGGAACAGAAACAGAGGTGCAAAGATTAGTGCCGGCAACAACATTCCCATGATCTGTTTTCCCATTCCTGCCGGTCCTTCTCGCAAAAAGCTTACAGAAATTTCTACAACTATGCAAAATAAAATCCACCCGTTGTCTACCTTTCCTGTACGAAGATCCATAATTGCCGCCACTGCAGCTGCTGTAACAGGAAAGCAGATGTTAAAAAACATGGCATCACCTCGCTTTTCTTTTGTAGAACACGTTTCTTAACATTTCTGTTCAAACACATCAGCAGGTGCTTTCGTACAACAAATTAGTTTATATTCGTTGTGCCGATTGTACTGATTCTTTTTCTTTTGTAAAAAAATTGGGATTTCCCGTCTGAACTGACGGTTTAGATACCAGTTGTCTTCTGGTGAGTCTTATTATAGAACAATCCGGGCATTTTGTCCAGAACATTTCGTCGACAAATTCCGACAAGAGCGCATAATTATAAGTTTTTTCTTGCATATTTTTTTGATATGTGTATAATATTAATATAAAACTCAAGGAAAGAAGTGTGGAATATGAATTCAGAAATCAAGCAAATTGAAGATATGTCCCTGAATGCCTGGCCTTCTCACAAAATGGAGCTGTATGACGGATGGATTCTCCGGTTCTCGTATTTTTATACACACCGCACAAACAGTGTGGAGCAGTTTGGAATTTCCACACTTCCGTGGAAAGAAAAAATCCCCTACTGCGAATCTGTGTATAAACGCCTGGGCACTCCGGCAATTTTTAAGATCAGCCCTCTTATCTCTCCTGATTTTGATTACATATTGGAAAACAGAGGCTACGAGATCCAGCATACAACAGATGTTATGACTATGGATTTTTCCAAAAATCCAGGTTTTCCTCACGATTGCTGCCCTGATGTTACGTTTACGGAGGAAATTCCCGCCCGGTGGATTCAGGCGCTTTTTGATCTGAAAAATACATCCAACCCCATTCACCGCATGGTAGTTCCTTCCATGTACCGCGCCATTTTAAAAGAAACCATCTGCGCTTCCATTGTAAAAAACGGGGAAATCATAGGAACAGGTCTTGGAATTCTTGACCGAAATTATATTGGAATTTATGCGATTCATGTGCGGGAAGATTTTCGAAGAATGGGATATGCCCGCCAGATCTGTACAGGGCTTTTGCAAAAAGGACAGGAACGGGGCGCCCAAAAAGCATATCTTCAGGCAGTAAGCGGTAATGTTTCCGCTCAGAATCTTTACCGCTCTCTTGGCTTTGAAACCTTTTACACATACTGGTTTCGAGTCCAGCCGAATTCTCCACAATCAAATCAATAAATCCACAGTCCGTAAAAAATCTCTTTCATTATTTAAAAACCGGCAGTTCTCTGAAGAACCGCCGGCCTTTTCTATGGGGAATCGTTTATTTTCTATAAATTTATCTTCCTTCCAGGCTGTGTCCACCGGGACGCGCTGTTCTGGAAATGCCGCTCACTACCATAGAAGTAAGAGGACTTAAATATAAAATACAGCTTAATACACAATAAAGCGGAATCATACATGCAAACTGTACCAGTCTTCCCGGCATAATCGCATAGAAGTTATATCCCAGGAAAATAACAAGTCCTGCAGTTGTAAGGATCAGGGAACTAAAAACGGCTGTGATCACTATAGAAACACTGATGCCAACTGCTTTCATCTTCTTCGTACGGTTTGCAAAAAACGGTTTTGCAAGTGCGGGAATCACGCCCCACAGAATTGCCGCTAATGTAATAAACGGATTCACTGCATAACCTTTCATGAAGCAGCCAATAAGATCTGCTGCTAATCCGCACACACCGCCGGCTACCGGTCCCAGCCAGAGACCTGCCATAATCGTTGCCACACTTCCGATGGAAATACGGTAAGCGCCAAGCTCGATTACAAATACTCTTGTAAGAACAAGGTGCAGGGCAACAAGAAGCGCCATATAGACAAGAGTTGACACGTTCCAATACTGTTTACTGCTGTTTTTTTGCATAATAAAAACACCTCCATAATGTTTTTAAAAATAGAGTAGTTACATAAATAATAATCCCTCCACATTATGAGATGTTCTCACATGTAGCAACGGGTGCGGAAATTATATCGTAAGCATCTATACTGCTTTTCGTTTCACGGCGACTCCCCAGCCAATGAACACTTAACGCATAAAATCCTACTTCGCTATTATTTATTCAAGCTGATTATAGCACAATTTATAGAAATTTCAATATCTTTTTGTCGTAAAAATATCGAAATCTATTCCGTATATATTCTCTCTGCCCTTCATATACTATTTTTTAGTTCAGATAGAAGGAGGTGCAGAAATGGACCAAAAAAAAGAAAATACAGACAATCCTTACCGAATTTCTTATGAAAATTATCTGGATACAAATGCCTGTACAGAATGCACAGGGCTTATGTACCAGGCAGCCGCAGACAGGGACGAATGGGACGCCTACCGTGATATTTTTGATTTCACAGCAAAACCGCCCGGAAAAAAATGAAAAAGACTTATAAGAACGAACCCAGCAAATGAAAGAAAAACCCGGGCTAAACTTTCTGTGAAAAGCCCGGGTTTCTACACTACAATCTCAAATTCTCTGCTCAGATTTCCGGAAGACCTGAAAATCCTTTTTCCAGTTCTTCATCTGTAGGAATATAATCAGACATTTCTCCATCATTATATTTGCCATAAGCAACCATATCAAAATATCCTGTTCCGGTAAGACCGAAGACGATTGTCTTCTCCTCTCCTGTCTCTTTGCATTTCAGCGCTTCGTCTATAGCAACCCGAATTGCATGAGAGCTTTCCGGAGCCGGAAGGATTCCCTCTACCTTTGCAAACTGCTGCGCTGCCTCAAATACTTCTGTCTGTGTCACAGAGCGCGCTTCCATAAGCCCATCTGCATAAAGCTGGGAAAGAACAGGATTCATACCGTGATACCGAAGTCCTCCTGAATGACTTGCAGAAGGAATGAAACCGCTTCCTAAAGTACACATTTTTGCAAGTGGTGTAACCATACCTGTATCACAGTAATCATACGCAAATTTTCCTCTTGTTAAGCTTGGACAAGACGCTGGCTCTACTGCAATAAACTGATAATCTCTTTCCCCACGGATTTTTTCTCCCATAAATGGGGAAATCAAACCACCCAGGTTAGAACCACCTCCTGCACAGCCGATAATCATATCCGGAACAATTCCATATTTATCAAGAGCCGCCTTTGTTTCCAGTCCAATCACAGACTGGTGAAGAAGCACCTGATTTAGTACGCTTCCCAACACATAACGGTATCCCGGCTTTGCACCTGCTGCCTCCACTGCCTCAGAAATGGCGCATCCAAGACTTCCGCTTGTTCCAGGAAATTCTCTTAAAATTTTTCTTCCCACCTCTGTCGTCTCAGAAGGGGACGGAGTTACCTGCGCGCCGTAAGTACGCATTACCTCACGGCGGAAAGGTTTCTGCTCATATGAACATTTTACCATATATACATGACATTCCAATTCCAGATATGCACAGGCCATAGAAAGTGCTGTTCCCCACTGCCCTGCTCCTGTCTCCGTTGTCACGCCTTTTAGACCCTGCTTTTTTGCATAATATGCCTGGGCAATAGCAGAATTTAATTTGTGGCTTCCGCTTGTATTATTACCCTCGAATTTATAATAAATCTTCGCCGGAGTATCCAGCTTCTTTTCAAGACAGTAGGCGCGCACAAGCGGAGACGGTCGGTACATCTTGTAAAAATCCCGTATTTCCTGCGGAATTTCAATGTAAGGAGTGGTATCGTCAAGCTCCTGACGGACCAGCTCGTCACAAAAAACAGTACCTAGCTCCTCCGGTGTCATGGGCTTTTTTGTCTCTGGATTTAAAAGCGGCTCAGGTTTGTTCTTCATATCTGCCCGCAAATTATACCAGGCTTTCGGCATCTCGTTTTCTTCAAGGTAAATTTTGTAAGGTATTTCTTTTCCCATCAGCTCTCCCCTTCCTCGTCTACATATTTTTGGATATTGGAGGCGTTTACATACTTCTTCGTATGCTCCCCGTCTGTAACAACAAGAGTAGGCGCCTGCATGATCCCAAATGCTCTTGCCATGTCCGGATTTTCTTCCGCATCGATAATTTCCAGATTTTCGCCCTCAAGAATCTTTTTCGCCATCCGGCAGTTTGGACAGGTGCTTGTTGTAAAAAGATATTTATGTGTTTTTACAGGCTGGATCTTTACATCGTCTTCCGTCATGGTCACAACGCTTGTATGCACTTTTTTAAGCTGTGAGTGCGCCACATCATAAAGAGTTCTGTTTTTATATTCCTGTGCTTTTCCATCGTTCCAGTTCTGAACCGGACGATAATACCCTGTGATTCTGCTGTAAACCTCTGCTTTTTTACCGCATTTCGGACAGGTAAAATGTTCTCCGCTGATATATCCATGTTCCTGGCATACGGAATAAGTAGGAGAGATCGTATAATAAGGAAGTCTGTAATTTTCCGCGATTTTCCGCACAAGAGCTGCCGCTGCTTTCCAGTCCGGAAGCTTTTCCCCTAAGAATCCGTGGAACACAGTTCCTGATGTGTACAATGTCTGAAGCTCATCCTGAATATCAAGCGCATCAAAAATATCGCTTGAAAATTCCACCGGAAGATGAGAACTGTTTGTATAATAAGGAGTATCTCCCTTACTTCCTGCTGTGCGAATATCCGGCCAACGCTTTCTGTCATGCTTTGCAAGGCGGTAAGCCGTGGATTCCGCAGGTGTCGCCTCAAGGTTAAAAAGCTCGCCCGGATACTCTTCCTGATAATCAGAAAGTCTCTCCCTCATATGATTTAACACATCTTTCGTAAACTGCTGTGTTTTCGTATCTGTCATGTCACAGCCCAGCCAGCAGGCATTCAGTCCTGCCTCATTCATGCCCACAAGACCGATTGTGGAAAAATGGTTATCAAAGCTTCCCAGATACCGTTTTGTGTAAGGGTATAACCCTTCCTCAAGGAGACGTCCGATGACTTCTCTCTTTATATGGAGGGAACGGGCCGCTATATCCATCATATGGTCGAGACGATGATAAAATTCCTCCGGTGTTTTTGAAAGATACGCTATCCTCGGCATATTAATGGTGACTACTCCCACAGAACCTGTGCTCTCTCCTGAGCCGAAAAATCCTCCGCTTTTTTTGCGGAGCTCACGAAGGTCAAGACGGAGGCGGCAGCACATACTTCTGATGTCGCTCGGCTTCATATCGCTGTTAATATAGTTTGAAAAATACGGTGTTCCGTATTTTGCTGTCATTTCAAATAAAAGACGGTTATTTTCTGTGTCAGACCAGTCAAATTCCTTTGTAATGGAATAAGTGGGGATGGGATACTGAAAGCCTCTTCCATTTGCATCGCCCTCTATCATCGTCTCTATGAAGGCTTTGTTTACCATATCCATCTCTTTTTTGCAGTCTTTATATTTAAAATCCATCTCTTTTCCGCCCACAATTGCCGGAAGCTCCGCCAGATCGTCCGGAACTGTCCAGTCAAGTGTAATATTGGAAAACGGCGCCTGAGTTCCCCAGCGGCTCGGTGTGTTTACTCCGTAAATAAAAGATTCAATGCATTTTTTTACTTCCGGATAGGAAAGGTTATCTGCTTTTACGAATGGAGCGAGATACGTATCAAAAGAAGAAAATGCCTGCGCTCCTGCCCACTCGTTCTGCATAATTCCCAGGAAATTGACCATTTGATTGCAGAGAACACTTAAATGCTTTGCAGGGGAGGAAGTGATTTTTCCCTCAATACCGCCCAGTCCTTCTTTGATCAGCTGCTTTAAAGACCAGCCTGCACAGTAGCCTGTGAGCATGGAAAGGTCGTGAATGTGAATGTCCGCATTTCTGTGTGCTTCTGCGATTTCGTTGTCGTAAATCTCTGACAGCCAGTAATTGGCGGTCACTGCGCCGGAATTACTTAAGATCAGTCCGCCTACAGAATAAGTGACTGTGGAATTTTCTTTTACACGCCAGTCTTCCACTTTTACATAGCTATTGACGATTTCTTTGTAATCCAGGATTGTGGATTTCATGTTGCGGACTTTTTCCCGCTGTTTGCGGTACAGGATATACGCTTTCGCAACGTCTGAATATCCAGCCTGGATCAGCACGTTTTCCACACTGTCCTGAATATCCTCCACAGAAATTTTTTCATCCTGAATCTTTGTCTGAAAATCTGAGGTCACACGAAGCCCCATAAGTTCAATCATATCCTCACTGTAATGTTTCTCCTTTGCATCAAAAGCTTTGTGAATCGCGGCTGTGATTTTTCCCATCTGAAAATCCGCAATTTCTCCATCTCTTTTTACTACCTGAAACATGGTAAGAAAGCCCCCATTCTTGTATAAAAAACATATTTAGTTCTGTCCCTATCGCCTGTTTGATAAAGACGCTGTAGGAATATTGTAGCAGACTCCTTTCCCTCCGTCAACACAAAAACACCATATATTGTGGACTCATTTTATCAAAGTCCCATTATATGGTGTTTCACTGTATTAATTGACATTTAAGATTACACGGATTGTTTCGTACTGCGAATCTTATATGACGTATGCGTAAATTTCTTTCGGAACACGTGCGGTTACCGCGATTCCAGCCTCTGTATATTCCTCTGAAAGAAGCTGCCCTCTCTCACGGATCAACTGAATTTTTCCTGCCTCCTGGTATGGAAAAACGCGTTCCACATAAATCATTCCCTCTGAAAGAAGTTCCCCAAGAAGCTCTTTAAATTCTTCCAGACCTTCTCCTGTCTTTGCGGAAATTTTAAGAGTATGGTCTGCTTTGAAATCACGAATCTGCTCTGTCTCTGTTTTATCCTGCTTGTTAAAAAGGGTAATGACAGGTTTTCCTACAGCACCCAGTTCCCGAAGGGTTTCATATACAATGTGCATTTGTTTTTCTGCCTGCGGATTGGAAGAATCCACTACGTGGATAATATAATCGGCGTATTTTGCTTCCTCAAGCGTACTCTTAAACGCTTCTACAAGATGATGGGGAAGCTTTCTGATAAATCCTACTGTGTCTGTGAGCAGAATCTGCTGTCCGTCTGAAAGCTCCAGAAGTCTTGTTGTAGGATCAAGGGTTGCAAACAGTTTATCCTCAGATAATACCTCTGCTCCTGTAAGCACATTTAAAAGCGTGGATTTTCCTGCATTTGTATACCCCACAATCGCGGCTGTCTTTAAATTTCCTTTTGCTCTTTTTCCTCGGATCAGCTCTCTGTGCTTCTCTACCTGCTTTAATTCTTCTTTTAAAGCGGAAATCCTGGTTCGGATAAGGCGTCTGTCGGTTTCCAGTTTTTTCTCTCCTGGTCCTCTTGTACCAATTCCTCCTCCCAGTCTTGAAAGGGACTCGCGAAGTCCTACAAGTCTAGCGCTTCTATAGCGAAGCTGCGCAAGCTCCACCTGAATTTTGCCTTCACTGGTCACTGCACGGCGTGCAAAAATATCAAGGATCAAAAGCGTTCTGTCCATCACCTTACAGTCAAGCTCTCTCTCCAGATTATTAAGCTGTGCCGGAGAAAGCTCATCGTCGCATATTACGCCGTTTGCGTCCATTGCAAGCACAAGAGAGCGCACTTCTTCTATTTTTCCTTTTCCAATGTAAGTGCCCGGGTGAACTGCCTCACGATTTTGTATAATCGTTCCTACAGTTTGTGCCCCTGCTGTTTTTGCAAGTTCGGAAAGCTCCTCTAAAGATTCCTCTGTATCCTCCCCGTTGTTCATCTGAACACCAACGAGAATGACTCTCTCTTCAATTTCTTTAAAATATTCCATTCGTTTCTCCTTCAAAATGTCCTGTAGAGAAATTATAGCACATTCACGCAGAGAGGTGTAGGGGAAAAATCCATATCATAACAAGGGGCATCTGCAGTAAATTGCAGATGCCCCTGTCATCTTATCCTGTAAAAACTATATTCCTTTTTGTGCAGCTGAAACTTTACTGTCCTGTGCGGGTTTTTAAAAATGCAAGCTCTTTCTGCGCAGCCGTATCATCCGGAAACATTTCCACATATTCCTGTGCCTTCTGCTGTGCAGTTGCAAAATCCAGCTTTTTCTCATAAACTACAATCTCATTAAAAAGCAAACTCTGCATTTCCTCTGTGGTAGCACTTGGAATGCCGCTGGAAATATTGGAAAGAGCAGAATCATAGTCGCCTTCCGCTATATCGCAGAGCGCAAGACCATTATAACCCTTCGCTCCATTTTCCGCCTCATTGATATACTGCTGATACATTGTTCTCGCATTTTCTGTATCTCCCTGCTCCGTATATACCATACCAAGGAGAATCAGCGCCTCTGTGCTCTCTTTGCCGACAGCCTCTGTCAATTCTTTCTGCGCATTTTCATAATCTTCCATATAATAGTAAACCCGTCCTCTGTCACAGTAATCCTGTGCACTCTTAGGCTCTGTTGTCAGGGCAGCTTCAAGGTAACGTGTACCGTCTGCCTCCATATCTTTTTCCAGATATGCCTGATAGATGCGGATTGCCGTTTCATATGTAGAGTCTTCACTGTAGGCCTGCTCAAAATTCCCGTCTGCCTCCGCATAGGAATCCATTGCAAGCGCAACTTTTCCTGTAAGAAAATACGTGTCTACGTTCATAGAATATTCTGCTGAAAGTGTCTGGCAGTCTGCCATCGCCTTCTCATACTGTCCCGATTTTAAATATGCAGTCGCTCTGTAGGAAAGTATATCCCTTTCCAGAGATTTTCCCACCTTCTCACAGCTAAGAGCATCTGTAAAATACGTAATTGCCTGCTCATAATTTCCCATGCGAAGGCTGGCAAGCCCTGCCCCTCTGTATGATTTCGGAAGTTTTGTTTCATTTTGTATACAGGTATTATATCCCTCCAGAGCATACTGATAGCTTCCCTGCTCCAGATCTTTTCCTGCCTGTTCATATATTTTTCCATTTTCGCCGCCGCATCCTGCAAACAGAACCATTCCCGTACATACAGCCAGTACAGCCGCCATTTTCCTTTTTTGTCTCTTTCTGGTATCCATACTTTTCCTTTAAATACTGTTATTCTGCAATAAGCCCCTGGGCTTCCATTACTTTTATTACATTTTCTACATGTTCCTGGCAAAGCTCGTCTGTTTTTGCTTCTACCATGACACGGATAAGAGGTTCTGTTCCGCTTTCTCTTACGAGAATACGACCGTCCTCTCCAAGCGCTTTGGCTGCAGCCTCCACAGCTTTCACAACCTCCGGATTTTCTCTCGCCGTCTTTTTATCTGACACGCGTACATTTCTAAGAAGCTGCGGATATACTTTCATCTCTTTCGCAAGGTCGCAAAGCGTCGCTTTTTTCTCCACACATGCTTCCATAAGCATAAGAGAAGTTAAAATTCCGTCACCTGTCTGCGCATAACGGCTGAAAATCACATGACCGGACTGCTCTCCACCGATGCTGTATCCATTTTCCATCATGTTTTCCGCCACATACTTGTCGCCTACTGCTGTCTGCTCATAGGAAATTCCTTCCCTTTCAAAAGCTTTATAAAGTCCCATATTTGACATTACAGTTGTGACGACAGTATTGCCCTTTAATTTACCCTGCTCTTTTAAATATTTTCCGCAGACATAAAGAATTTTATCTCCATCGATCACATTTCCTCTATGGTCTACTGCAATACAGCGATCCGCATCTCCATCATAGGCAAAGCCTATATCAAGACCTTTCTCCACCACAAAGCGCTGTAACTCTTCAATATGAGTAGAGCCGCATCCCTCGTTGATGTTTGTTCCATCCGGCTCATTATGAATTACATAAGTTTTTGCCTGAAGCGCTTCAAATACACTCTTGGCAATAGCTGAAGAAGAACCGTTGGAACAGTCAAGACCAACTCTCATTTTCTTAAAATCACGGCTCGGAATAGAAATCAGATAACCGATATAACGGTTTCTTCCGGAAGCAAAATCTATAGTTCTTCCAATTTCTTCTTTTTTTGCAAGCGGAAGCTCCTCGATTTCTCCGTCAAGATATGCTTCAATTCTTTCTTCAATTTCTGCCTCAATTTTCTGTCCGTTTCCATTAAGAAGTTTAATTCCATTATCATAAAACGGATTGTGACTTGCCGAAATCATAATTCCGCAGTCGAAATCTTCTGTACGTACTGCATAGGAAACACTTGGTGTTGTCGTTACATGAAGAAGATATACGTCTGCTCCTGAAGCAGTAAGACCTGCTACAAGCGCATATTCAAACATATAGCTGCTTCTTCGTGTATCTTTACCAATAACAATTTTTGCCTTATGATCTCTTCCGTAATACCAGCCTACATAACGGCCTACCTTAAAAGCATGATCAACTGTAAGCTGCACATTTGCTTCTCCACGGAATCCATCTGTCCCAAAATATTTTCCCATAATAATTTCTCCCTCGCTTGAAAAATTCGATTTTTATTCCAAAGCCATATTACCACACTTGAGAGAATTTGTCACATCATTCTTTTTTTTTGCACAATATTTTCTCATGCCAGGGTTAAAAGATTAATCGTATAAACCATTCGGATATACGCCGACTTCTGTCAGTGCGCGGAATGCCGCCATCACAGTCTCCTTATCCTCCTGGTAAGTCACACCAAACCATTCGTCTTTTGTTTCCAACACATCCACCTGTGCCTTTCCAGAATGGATCAGATGGTCAACAAGCTCTGGCAAAAGGTATTCTTTTTTAATATTTCCCGGCTCAATTCCTGTCAGAAATTCCACAAAACCAGTCTCCAGAGTTTCCATAAATGCAGGTGTCAGTCCCCACATATTCATAGATACGAGACTTTTTATATCAAGAACCTGAGAAGTTCCGTCTTCCTTTCTCTCTTCCGCACCTGTTTCTGTCTTATATATATTATGTGTTTCTGCCACTCCGGTAAGCTGTCCGTTTTCAATATGGCAGATTCCTCTTGTCACGCTTCCATTATCGCTCAATGTGTTTCCAAGACGGAAACCAGCCATACAAATATGAAGTTTTCCATCTTCCGGCTGGTCGCCCACAAGATAATCATGTACTTTTACGTATGCTTCTTTTCCATAATAATCATCTGCATTAATTACTGCAAACGGCTCGTCCAAAACTTTTTTGGCTGCCAGAACCGCATGACCGGTTCCCCACGGTTTTGTACGTCCGTCCGGAACAGAAAAGCCCTCCGGAATATCTTCCATATCCTGGAATGCATACGCCACTTCTGTGATTTTCTCGATTCTCTCGCCAATCACTTTACGAAACTCGTCCTCAATATCCTTACGGATAATGAAAACAACTTTGTTAAAACCCGCTTCCAGAGCATCACGAATAGAGTAATCCATGATGATTTCTCCCTTTGGACCTACAGGTGCAAGCTGCTTAATCCCCTTTCCAAACCGGGTTCCCATTCCCGCAGCCATAATAACAAGTGCTGTTTTTTTCATTTTCATTTCTTCCTTTCTGTTTTTTATGGAATTTTCACGTTCGATATGTAGGGATTCCTCCCCTTTTTATTTCCATTAGTTCTTATGATACTATATGTATTTGTAAACTTCAACTGAAAATTATGCCGGAAAAAGTCCAGTATAAACAGAAATATCACTCTTATTTTATAAATTCTGCCGGATTTTCGAATACGCGCTGGGCTGCAATGGCTGCCGCTCCCACAAGGATCGGATTTTCCGGTATTTCATTTAACTCTATCTGCAAATTATCCCAGATAATCGGTCGGACACGCTCCTGTATTTTTCTTTTGATTTTTGTAAGCATATATTCACCGCCAATTTCTGCAAGACTGTCTCCTATAATTACAATCTCCGGATTCAGCTGATTGATAACATTTATAATCCCGACAGCCAGATATTCACACATTTTATCAAACTCTTCCCGGACAAGACTGTCTCCTTTTTCCATTGCATTCTTTAGCATGCTCTGTGTCAGGAATCCTTTCTTTTCGTATTCTTCCCGAACACAGGATTCTTCCCCCTTCGCCAGACGAGTACGTATATTTTTCTTAAAAACAAGCAGGGAACAATACATTTCCAGACACCCGTAATTCCCACATTCACACCGCGGTCCACAATAATCGATCGTAGTATGACCAATTTCTCCTGCAATTCCCAAAGCTCCTTTTAAAAGCATACCGTTTGAAATAATTCCGCAGCCAATTCCCTGTCCGGCTACGATATAAGCCATATCTTTTCTGGAAAGACTTTTTTCATAATTCCACAACTGCGCAAAAGCCCCCGCATTGGCATCATTTTCAATATAAACCGGAATGTTAAAATCCGCCTGCAAAAGTGAACTAATCGGACTTCCATCCCATCCGACCAGGTTCGTAACAAACACAACCTCATCCCCGTCCATTTTATATGGTCCCGGTACTGCCACTCCAACAGCTAACGTCTGAAACTCCTGCTTATGTGCTTCTATCATACCGTGTATCTCTGTTGTAATCCGTCTGATACTTTCTGACACCGAGTCTGTTTCTTCCATTTTAAAGTATCTTGTCTCTCGTATCTCCCCGGAAAGCCCAATAAGGCTTACCCCAAAATATTCTCTCGTGACCATAACTCCTGCCACACAGAATTTTTCTCCGTTAATCCGGATTCCAATGGATCTACGCCCTTTATCTCCACTTAAAAGTCCGTTTTCCACCACAATGCCAAGCTCAATCAATTCTTTTACAATGTTAGTAATCGTTGCTCTCTGCAATCCGGAAAGTTTCGCAATTTCCGCCCTCGACGCAAGCTTTTCCTGACGTACAAGCCTTAATACAAGCGTACGGTTAATTTTTTGCTGTTTTTCCTGATTAATACTTTTTTCTGTAGTCATTCAACTCCCCCTACTTGAAAAAAGGGCGCTGTACATCCTGTACAGCACCCTTTCATTATCTCTTTATTTCATTTCCAGCCCTGTCTGAGTAGATGGATTTGTTTCTGCTAATGCGTCTTCGTATAACATATAATAAGCTGCAGCAGACCATGAGAAGTTCTTAGTATGAAGTCCCTCTCCTGTAACCGGATTATAGTTTTCATGAATCGGACCATCTGTCAGCACACCTTCTGCTCCATCGAAAAGTTTATATGCAAGCTCTGTTGCTTCTTCTTCATATCCGTAGTTCTGAAGTGACTCAACTCCGTATAACGCCTGATCCAGCCATACAGGTCCTCTCCAATAACGGGACGGATTAAACTTATCATTGTCAAAAGATGCTGTCGGCATCGGAACTCTCAGGTTGAATTTACTTTCATCCATCATGTTATCCTTTACCTTCTCTGCTCTGTCTGCCGGTGCTAATTTAGCCCAAAGCGGCATCCAGCCTTCTGTTCCCTTACCTCTGTTAGTAAGGATTTTCTTTTCAGAACCGTCTTCATTAATCTGTAAATCGTAATAGAATCCAGTTTCCTCATCCCACATATTTGTATTAATATATTCTGCAAGCTTTTCTGCTTCTGCTTCATATTTTGCAGCATCTTCTGTTTTTCCAAGTTCCTCTGCTATAGATTTCAGGAAGCCTTTTTCTGCATAAAGCATTGCATTCAAGTCTACTGATTCCTGATTAAGAGAATATCCAACTACTTCTCCCTCTGCATTTTTATTTTCATATACAAGTACGCCGATATCGTCCGGTCCGTTTCCTTCCTGGTCAAAACGAGTTGCGTTATCCATACCGCTTTCCCATGCAGCAGCTTCAATAATGTTTTCCACATTTAATAACGGTTTATCGTTTTCATCCTTCAGGATATTTCCATCTTCATCTTTCTGATAATGCGCCTTATGAACCATGCCGCCGTATTCTGCAACACCATTGTGGTCTGTATCACGGTTAGTATACCACCAATCGTGATATGCCGTCAACTTAGGATACATCTCTTCAAGGAATGCTTTGTCTCCGCCTTCCTGGTAAGTTTTCCAAACTCCCCATGCAGCAAGAGGTGGTTTAGAATTACGGTAATTTCCTGAATTTTCGCCGTAGCTGAAACAGTCAATAATAGTTCCTGCATCCTGTGGACGTTCAGGATCATTGTCCTGAATCTGGTAATCAAACATACATCTGATTCCATCTGCAGCAAGCTGAGGATCAAATCCCGCAATACCAGCTGCATTTTTCCATGTATCCCAGCCCCATACACCAATAAATCCAGAGTATGACATGGACGGAATTAAACCACTGTGTTTGAATTTTCCTGCCGGACTTCTCCAGTTTGTGACAAGAGTTTCCATAGCTTTTACTGCAGCATTTTTATATGGTTTTGCAACACCATCTTCTTGCTCAAATGTTTTATCCAAATACCCCTGCCATCTTGTGCGATTGTCCTCAAAAGGTTTCTCTGGATCTGCAAAAAGTGTTTTTACTACTTCTGCTTCGTTTGCAGCTTCATCTGCTGTAAATGTATAACTTTCTGCAGTGTATGTTACATATGGTGTTCCTTTTTCAATTGTAATCGGTTTTGTTGTTTTAGACACATAACTCATCTTGTCTTCTGAAAGCTCAGTAGATACCTCTTCGTTATGACGAATTGTATACTTTGTATCTTCTGTTGTTGTCCATGCATCAGAATATTCTTTAAATCCTACCTGCACTCCGTTTTCAGAATCTTCAAATGTGGCATTTGTAGGATAAGATTCTCCCCATGCTTTGTTCTCTGAAAATAATTTACCTTCCCACGCAACATCAAGAACAAGTGGCTCATCTGAATAATTTTCAATTGTTGTACGAACATAGTTTGTTCTATTGCTTGCAAAGATAAGCTCTAATGTTACTTTGTACTCATCACGTTCTTCATAATACTGCATTAATTTTCCAGGATAGTATGCAACATATGGCCACCTTGCATCTGCCAGGTTGATTTCCTCTCCGTTCGCTTTTGTTAATTTCAATCGGCTGATGCAGTCTGATAAATTCATACCTGTATCCTGTCCGATAATCTGAGGTCCTGCAAAGCCACCAAATGTATCAAGATCATCAAGCCCATGCAAATAATATCCGTGCCATGCTCCCATATCTGAAAATACATTATATTTGTCTGTTGCATAATGTGAATACAATGTTTCGTCTAATCTTGCCGTTGCATCCAGAACATTTGCAAAGTCTTCCTGCTTGTAAAGAGATTCTGCCTGAACATTTACGCTTCCCATCATTCCTGCTGTCATACAGGCAGCCATAACTAAGCTGATTCTCTTATGTATTTTTTTTCTCATACCCGTCTCCTCGTTATCCATTAATGTTTTCTGTTACGCGCTAAATAATCGATTATTAGTTCATTAGTTTTATTTGTCAATTAGATTAACAAATCTAAGGTTAGTATATGTCCTATCACTTACATTGTCAACACTATTTGTTTTTTTCGTTATTTTAGTCATATTTGATGATTTATTTTTGTGCATTTTTCACAATACAATGCCAGTAAACTACGAAAAGAACAACTGCAAAAAAACCAAACTTACTTAAATTTTATCAGAATACATAATGGTCTTTATTTGCGCTACCAATGTTGAATTTAACTTTTATGAAAGATATAATGGTTCATGTAGATTGACCATAGGAAAAAATTGTAAAAGTAATTGCAAATGAATTTGGAAACTATCATGAATTTGATTTAAGCAAAAGAGAACAGGATTTTCACCAAAACTTTGCCCAAGATGATGTTTGCATTATTGGTGTTCCCTCCTACGGCGGCAGAGTTCCGTCTGTTGCCTTGGAACGGATGAAAAATTTCCAGGGAAACAACGCCAAAGCGATACTGGTTGTATCTTATGGCAACAGGGCTTATGATGATACTGTTAGAGAACTTGCAGAATTTGTTGAAAATAAGGGCTTCTGCTGTGCAGCAGCAATTACAGCTGTTGCAGAACACTCCATTATGCACCAGTTTGCAACAGGACGTCCAGACAAATCAGATCAGAAAGAACTGGCACAGTTTGCGAAAAAGATACTGGATAAAATAAACAATGGAACAACCTGTGAAAAATTAAACATACCTGGTAATTTTCCCTATCGGGAATATAAAGGTGTTCCCTTAAAGCCCAAAGCCGGAGGGAAATGTACAAGTTGTGGTCTTTGCGCCAACTTATGTCCAGTTGGTGCTATTCCATCGAACAATCCTAAAAAAACAGATAAAAACTTGTGTATATCCTGTATGCGCTGTATCAACATCTGTCCCAATAATGCCCGAAAGGTTAATTCTCTTTTAGTAAAAGTTGCATCTAAAAAAATGAATGCAGCCTGCAAAAGCCAAAAACAAAACGAACTTTTCATTTGATATGAATATTACAGTAAAATGCCTCAAAGCAGCTTGCCATTGCTGACTTCGAGGCATTTTTATTTATCTGCTTTTTATGACTTATTTTTTGGAAAGCAAGGCAACCGTCTCCACCTTGTCCGTTCTTCATACAAGAACATTCTCTTCCAGTTCCAGCATGTACTTATCGAAGTCAGACATGAACATTCTATCCTGAATGACACGATATTTTTCAAATTCAGTTTCGGCTTTTGCCTTTGCAATCTCGGCAGTAATTTTGCCTGCATCCTGAAGAATTTCTCTGTCATCGAACATCAAGAATAGGTCCAGTCGTTTCGCCCAGTCTTCCATCGTCATCGGAATATGACGTTCTGCACGATCTTCTGCCAAATCCAGATAAGCTGATACAATACGCTCCAGTGAACGCATTTCCTGCTCGCTTAGATAATTCTTCGCAATACTAACATCACTTTTTACAATCTTTCCCTCCGGTGCTGCTGCCCATGTAGTTAATCCCATGTGTGGCTTATCTGCATCTGCACGCTTGTAAATCAACTCTGCTGCCGTATGACCATGCACCGCATAATGCATCTTGTTCTGCACCTTTGCAAAAAACTTCTTTGTTGTTTTTGCTGTGCGGTCATAATCGAGAGCTGTAGCGTAGATGTCCGTTATTTTCTGATAAAACCTACGCTCAGATAAACGGATTTCACGAATCTGCTCCAGCAAACGGTCAAAATATTCTACTGTAAGCATAGAGCCACCATTTTTCAGGCGCTCATCATCCATGACCCAGCCTTTGATGGTGTAGTCCTTCACAATCCCATTAGCCCACTTGCGAAACTGCACTGCTCGCTCATTATTCACCTTGAATCCCACAGCAATAATCATTTGAAGATTATAGTGCTTTGTATCACGAGTCACCTGACGAGAACCTTCCGTTTGAACTATCCGGAAATTCCGGATAGTTGAATCTTCCTCAAGCTCTGAGTCCGAATAAATCTTTTTTATATGCTCGTTAATTGTGCGAACATCCACATTGTATAATGTTGCCATCATCTTCTGTGTCAGCCATATATTCTCATCCTCATAGCGCATCTCAATGCTGTCCTGCTGGTCGCCGACAGTGGCAACATAAGTCAGGTATTCCGCAGCACTGGAACGGATAGTTATTTCTTCTTTTTTCTTTTTCAAATAGAATTACCTCCTTGTGTATACCATTTATGACTCCTTACTTATTAAGCTCGTTATACGCTTTTTTTACAATCTGTGCCATCAACAATCTTCTCTGATTCAAGAAATCCGAATATGTTAACTTCTCAAAGTTTTCCGGTAGTGCATTCTGATCGCACGCAAGCTTATATCCATCTTCACCTAACTTATCTCTGTATCTACCAACATATTCCGCTGGAGATCTGGTAAACCAATACGTCCATTCTTAACATCAGACAATAAGTCTGCTACTTTACTCGGTATATTGTCAAATAATTCTTTTCCCATTGCTATGCCTCCTAGACAAGTCAACTGCGGTTTTAGCCTGTTTTCTTGCACTGTCAAGCAGTTCGGAAACATCATGTAAAAAATTCTTATTGATTAAATCCATATTGCCACCTACCATCTTTTTACGATTGTTTCCATATCCATAATCCTGTAATAATCTTCCATGTCCAAACCTGATTTCACATAGGTATCCGGTTTGGATTTTCAATTGCTCTTTTGAAGAAGCGCAACCGTTTCCACATGCACAGTCTCGCAGAACTGGTCCACACAGCAGGCTTTTTCCAACCGATACCCTGCATCAAGAAATGCCGGCAAATCTCTCGCCAGACTTGTAGCCTTACAGGAAATATAGACAATATTTTCCACCCCGTAGGCCAAAATCTTAGGTAAAGCCTTCGGATGAATCCCATCTCTTGGCGGATCGAGAATAATCGTATCTGGCTTCTCTGGCAGTTCATCAAGAACCTTCAAGACATCCCCCGCAATAAAACGGCAGTTTGTAAGGCCGTTTCTCTGCGCATTCTCTCTTGCGGCAATCACTGCCTCCTCCACGATTTCCACACCAATTACTTCTTTTGCAACAGCGGCCGCAAGCTGGGCAATGGTTCCCGTGCCGCTATACAGATCAAAAACCTCCTGATCTCTTGTATCTCCGATATAATCACGCACAACGCTGTACAGCACCTCTGCTGCCAGAGAATTTGGCTGAAAAAAGGAGAACGTACTTACCTTAAACTGAAGCCCCAGAAGCGTCTCATAAAAATAATCTCTTCCGTAAAGAATACGGGTCTCATCGCTCTGCACCACATCAGAAAGAGAATCATTTAAAATGTGCATAATCCCCACTATCTTTCCTTCCAGAGGAAGGGCAAGAAGTTCCTGTACAAGAGGTTCCATGTCCCACTGCTCCTGCGTAGTTGTCACAAGATGCACCAGAATTTCTCCTGTTGTCACACCTCTCCTTAAAAGAAGATGGCGCAGAAAGCCTGTGTGCTGCATCTTTTTATAGTAGGAAGCGCCTCTTGAGCGGAAATATTCCCATACGCAAAGAAGAATCTTTGTCATATCCTCATGAACCAGCTTGCAGTCTCCCGCTGTCAGTACATCGTATGTACTTCCCTTTTTATGAAGTCCAAGAGAAAGAGGACCATCCTTATATTCATCCCCAAAAGAAAATTCCATCTTGTTGCGATAACGGAATTCTATAGGACTTCCATGAATCCCATCCCATTTATAAACCGGAAGATTTTCTTCACAGCCTGAATTTTGACTCCATTCCCTAATTGCTCCGTCAAGAAGACCTCTTACCTGTTCCTCCTTCATACGAAGCTGTTCCTCATATGCCATTGTCTGGTACATACATCCGCCACAGGCAGGGAAAATACTGCACATCGGCTCTCTTGTCTCAAGAGGTGATTTTTCTAAAACCTCCAGAAGGCGTCCCTCGGCTCTTCCTGAGCGCTTTTTATTTATCATAAAACGGATTTTCTGTCCTGGAATCCCGTTTTTCACAATAACTTTCTGTCCATCCACATACACAAAACCCTTATTGGGAAATTCAACCTTTTCAATAACGCCTTCGTAAATCTCACCTTTTTTCATTTCTCTTCTCCTCTGTCTCACAACTTCTTATTTCTTCTGTACACAAAAATGCACATCTTCAAAAATAGCCCCGGTTTTCGCCGGAGCTATTTCTCTTTACATATCATTTGTTTATATTCCGCTGCCTTATACCTGCAACGCTTCCTCTACATTTTCAGAAATTACTCTTCTTCATCCTCAAAGTAATCGTCAAAATCATCATCGAAGTCCTCTTCGAAATCTTCCAGATAATCCGGTGTGAAGAAACGATACACGGCAAATGCGATACCCGCTACTGCTGCCACTGCACCAATAACCGCCAGTACCCAGAGAACTGTATTTTTCTGTTTCTCGTCTTCTTTTTTCTTTAATGCTGCTACTAATTCTTCTAATTTATTCATGTTCATATCGTGCACCATCCTCTCTAAAATCATACAGCGTGTCACCGCTTTTGTTTTCCTATTATATCACATATATCCGAATTTTACTACCGATTCCCTATATCTTTTTCAATTTTGCAAATCCGGCAAACATTTTTTTGACACCAAATCTGTCAAAATCTACGGTAACCTCGTAATCTCTTCCGCCTTCTGTAATGTTTTTTACAATACCAACGCCGAATTTCACATGACGGACTGTATCGCCCACCTCATAATCAAGAGCTTCCGCTTTTGTAACCTTAAATTCCTTCGGCTGAAAAGGCTTTGCATGAAATGCCATCTTCATCTGCATATAGCTGTTATTCTTTGGCGCAATATCTTCAAGACGCGGTTTTTTCTCCTGTACCGTATGCCCTAAATCCACAAGTTCTCTTGGAATCTCTCTCACAAACCGGGAGACTCTGTTAAACTGTGGTTCCCCGCGAATCATCCTCTGCTGAGCACAAGTGAGTGTAAGCTCTTTCATCGCTCTTGTAATACCCACATAACAAAGGCGGCGTTCCTCTTCCAAATCGGAGGGATCTCCTGAACTGATTGTCATATATCCCGGGAAAATCCCATCCTCCATTCCTGTCAGAAAAACTTTTGGAAACTCAAGTCCCTTTGCGCTGTGAAGAGTCATCAGAAGAACATAGTCCTGATTAGGATCTACTGAGTCAATATCTGCCACCAGAGCAATTTCTTCCAGAAATCCTGAAAGCGTTGCCGGTTCATTCTGCGCCTTCATTGTTTCCTGATACATTTCTGTTTTGGAAATCAATTCGTCAATATTTTCAATTCTTGCCTTTGCTTCTTCCGTATCCTCAGCCCGAAGTTCATCTACATATCCTGTAAGACGAATCACTTCTTCCAGAAGCTCACGAACTGTATATACTTCTTCCTTGGAACGAAGAGACTGAATAAAATCCACAAATCCATTGATTTTGGAAAGGCTTCTTCCGATAGACGGAATTTCTTCTGCTACGCGAAGCGCATCGTAAAAGCTTACCTGCATATATTCTGCATAATCCTGAACCTTACTTACAGTTGCAGCTCCGATTCCACGTTTCGGCACATTTAAAATCCTCCGCACCGCCACATCGTCCTTTGCATTACTGACCGTTTTTAAGTAACAGAGCAGATCTTTGATTTCTTTTCTTGCATAGAAATTGATTCCGCCTACAATCTTATACGGAACATTTGCAAGAAGAAATTTCTCTTCAAAAAGACGGGATTGAGCGTTCGTTCTGTATAAAACAGCGCAATCCTTATAATTGCAGTCTCCGTTTCTTCTTGCCTTTGTAATTTCTCCTACAACGTATTCCGCCTCTTCAAAACCATTTAAAAACTGGCGGAAATGTACCTTATCTCCTGCCCCGTTTTCTGTCCAGAGCCTCTTTGGTTTACGCTCTGTATTGTTTTCAATCACACGGTTTGCTGCTTCCAGAATGTTTTCCGTAGAACGGTAATTCTGCTCCAGACGGATAACCTTTGCTCCAGGAAATGCCTTCTCAAATCCAAGAATATTGCCGATATTTGCCCCGCGAAACTTATAAATAGACTGGTCGTCATCGCCTACTACACAGAGATTCTGGTACTTTGATGCCAGAAGACTTACAAACTTAAACTGTGCAGTATTCGTATCCTGATACTCATCTACCATTATGTACTGAAAACGTTCCTGATAGTATTCCAGAACATCCGGGCAATTTTGGAAAAGCTCCACTGTCTTTACAATTAAATCGTCAAAATCAAGGGCATTGTTTTTTCGAAGAGTTGCCTGGTACTCCTTATAAACAGCCGCAATTTTCTTTTCATTAAAATCTCCCCCTGCATTTAATTCCATCTCCTCCGGAGAAATCAGCTCATCCTTTGCATGGGAAATTTTTGCCATCAAAGTTCTTTCTTTGTAAATTTTCGTGTCAATATTCAGGCGTCTGCAAACCTCTTTTATAACTGTTTTCTGATCCTCTGTATCGTAAATGGCAAAGTGGTTATCAAATCCCAGAAAATCAATATGCCTTCTTAAAATACGTACGCAGGCAGAGTGGAACGTAGATACCCAAATACTCTCTGCTCCCATACCCACAAGCTTATCTACTCGTTCTCTCATTTCCTGCGCCGCTTTATTTGTAAAAGTAATGGCAAGAATATTCCAGGGATTGACTCCCTTTTCTTCCATGAGGCAGGCAATTCTGTGCGTAAGCACTCTCGTTTTCCCGGAACCTGCTCCTGCCAGAATTAAAAGAGGTCCTTCTGTGTGAAATACCGCCTCCTTCTGAGGCGGGTTTAATGTATCATATATACTCATCTCTGACTCCTATCTTCTTAAAATTGCCTTAGGATAAATACGTTTCATTCGCTCATCCGGAAAATGCTCGTCAAAAAAATCATCTACTGCTGTAGTAACTTTCTGTTCTTCTGTATGGCGCTCAGTATATCTGCAAAGTGCAAGGCTTGAGATTCCCATATCAAACAGCATAAATATTATCATAATCCAGGAAAGAATCACACCCGGCTTTTTCGGTATTTTTTCAATCAGTCCGGAAAGCCAGGGATAAAGATAACAGAGCCATAAAACGGCTACAATTCCCCAGAAAAAGCAGAAAAGAAGGTTAATTCTTCCCCCCAGATTAAATGGGACTTTGCTGTAATCCCAGAAAACTGTTCCAAACACAATTTCTGTAAAAACGCTGCACACATATTCATAAACGCCGCCGACTACTGTACCAAAAAGAAAAATATATTCCTTACCTCTGTTTCTGTACTGATAAAGAATAGCAGTCAGAAGCACACAGCCAAGTCCCCATACAATACTGAAATCACCATATACTACACTGCTTCGGCTCATAAGTCTTCCCATAGTGATCCAGCAGAAAATTGTTTCTATAATATCTCCCAGAAACGCTCCTATAAAAAACAGGCAGACCAGCTTATAAAAACTGCACCCCACTGCAAAAACTCCTGCTTTTTCTTTTGCCTTTTCCGCCAGACGCTCCTGCTCCTGTCTGGCTTCCAGAAGCTTCTTTGCCTCCAGATCCGGATAAGCGCGGCTTACATATTTTAAAGTCCAGCCTACAAGTCCTTTTCCCATTTCATCTGCTGCCTTCTGCAGGTTTTCAGAAACGCTGGAAATAATTGCAAGCTTTTTAATTTTTTTATTAACGGCAGCAAAACTTGCCACTGTACCCACAAAATCAATCGCAAGAATAATATAAAGAACAAGGAGAATTATTTCCCCTACCCTTCTGGGAATCATTCCTATCATCTTTCCAAGGAAAGGATTGATAAAAGCCACGCACACAACTGCTGTAAATCCCCATACAACGGTATATGGAAGATTTACATAACCGCCAAATTGAAATTTTTTCCTGGAATAATCCCACCATTTCTTATGGAAAATTTTTTCCAGTACAAATCCTGTTGCAAGGCTTACCAGGAAAGACAGCACTACTCCTCCCACAAACAAAAACAACAGCGTATCTTTTAATTCCTGGAGGAATACGGCAAAAAGCACACCTCCAAAACCATATGCCGGACACCAGGGGCCAAACAGAAATCCAACATCTACAAACTTCTTTTCTCTGAAAGCTGCTGCCGCTGTACCAATAATCCATCCGGCAAATGAGCATATGGCAAAAATCCATAATAGCTTATACATTGTAACTTCCAAATCTTTTCCTCCTGCGTATTTTTATTTTTCTATTCATATCCTTATGAAGCTATTCGCCGTAAAAGTCGTCTGAGAGCATATCTCTTTCTCAGCGAATAAAAAAAGCCACTGGAAACTCTCATTTCCAGTGGCAATTACGTGTGTTAGAGGATTCGAACCCCCGACCTTTTGGTCCGTAGCCAAACGCTCTATCCAGCTGAGCTAAACACACATTTTTGCGTTTTTCCCTCGCAACAATGAGTATTCTACTCTATAAAGGATAAAATGTCAAGGGTTTTTTGAAACTTTTTTTATTATTTTTTTCAGTTTCTCCGAAGAGCCTCTATAGGGCTTAATTTTGCAGCTTTCCGAGCCGGATAAATTCCAAAAAACACACCCACTGCACAGGAAAATACAGTAGCTGCCAAAATGGTAGAAGCACTGATGCCAGGTGTAATCTCCATCTGCATACTTGCGCTCATAACTCCACATATTGCGTAGCCGCCTGCAATTCCCAAAATAATGCCAATAATTCCTCCGATTGCTGTAAGAATGGCAGCCTCTGCCAGAAACTGCAGCATTATAGAAGATGTTTTCGCCCCAAGAGACTTTCGAATACCAATCTCTCTCGTACGCTCTGTCACAGAAACAAGCATAATATTCATAACGCCGATTCCTCCTACAAGAAGAGAAATTCCTGCCACAAAAGAAATAAAAGCAGTTACCATTCCCAGCATGTCATTCATGGATTTTAGTACATCCTGGAAATTTTCCACACGATAATAATCCTCTCCTGCACTTTGGTGGCGTTTTTCCAGAAGTTTTACTACCCGATCTGCCACTGCCTGTGTATCCAGACTTTTATCTGCCTGAACCGTCATAGAATAGAAGAAATCCATATTTCCGGTGAAGTCATCCATAGCTGTAAATGGAACGCTTACTGACACCGGCATTCCCTCATAAGTATAGCTTACAAAAGTACCGTTTTCTTTCTGTGCCGTTATCCCTGCAATGCGAAATGTCTTTGTAATATCATAGCATGTAATATCAAGAGTCATTCCCACTACATCATCTGTTCCAAAAAGACGCTTTGCATCCGCGTCTGAAATGACACACACATTTTGCGCTTCCATAAGCTCGTTTTCTCCAAAATATGTGCCATGCTTCATATTTATATTATTTACAAGCTTTGCGTCCGGTCCTTCTGCTGACACATAAAGAGGAAAATTCCCCTTTCCTGTCACAGTTTCTCCCTGGTATGTTTCCGAAATATTTACGCCTTCAATTCCCTCAAGCTCACGCACTGCACTCACATCTTCCGGCGTAATCCACTCTTCATCTGTCTGGGCATCTTCACTGCAGCTTATAAAAATCTGTCCCCCGCCTATATCATTGATTTCGCTGTTCATCTGATTTTTTGTTCCTTCACCGATAGAAACAATCGAAATCACAGATGCGATACCAATAATAATTCCCAACATAGTAAGAAACGAGCGGCCTTTATTTGCCATAATATTATGGACTGCCATCTTGACATATTCGTAAAGATTTCCCATTTTAAGCCTCTCCTTCTTGTGCTTCTGCCTGCATTCCTTCCTCCAGGCTGCCAAGATCGGAAATCACCTGATCTCCTTCTTTCAGACCTTCTTTGATTTCTACATAATCCTGAGAACTCAGTCCGGTTGTTACATTTTGTCTTGTAATCACACCCTCTCTCAGAACATAGCAGAAGGAGCCGTCTTTTCCTATATTTACAGCCTCAACAGGAAGCGTCACTACATTTTCTGCAGACTCCGCATGAATTTTTACTTTTGCATCTACTCCCAGGAAAATATCTTCATCAGGATTTAAAATGCTGACTGTTGCAGAAATCACAGGCGTTCCTTTTTCATTTGGAGACGCAATGTGGCTTACCTTTGTTACCTTTCCTTCATATGTACGGTCTGCCATCGTGATTTCCGCACTCTGGCCTTCTTTTACCTTATCATAATCATATTTAGAAATGTTGATATCTACGCTCACCTTATCTATATTCTGAAGAGTAAAAAGCTCCATGCCCTGCGTCACAGTCGAGCCCTCAACAGCCGCTGTTTTGGAAATGACTCCGTTAAACTCAGCCGAAATTCCCTTTTTTCCATCCTCCAGAAGTTCTTCCGCTGTTTTGGCTTCCATCTCAGAAAGATTATTTGTAATTTTCATCTTTTCCTTCTGCTCTTTAGAAAGACCTGCCTCATCAGCCTCTGCAATAGCTTTTTCTGAGGCAAGCTCCGACTGAAGCTCTGCCAGATCGCTGCTTGCATCCTCCAGCTCTCTCTCAATGCCTGAAGTATCAACTGATGTATAGGACGCTCCTCCTGTCTGAACATTTTCTGCCTCTTCCTCTGCGCCTGCCTGACTTCCATCTGTCAGCTCATCGCTTCCTGAAAATACTGCATTTTCAAAATCAGAAAGCGCCGGCATTTTCGGCTCCTGTGCTTTCATTGTTTCATAAGCCTCTTTTGCCTGATTCTTTGTAATTTCTGCCTGGCTTCTCACCTGCTCTGCCTGGTGAAGTGCCTCTGTATTTACCTCTGAAGGGTCTGCCTGCCAGGTTGCAAATGCCATCTGATAAGCAGTATCTGCCTGATTAAAATCACTCTGCGCCTGATTTGCACTGGAATTTAATTCCCCAAGCTCCTGCTGATATTTTGGAAGCATCTCATTCTGATATACACGAAGAGCCTCTGCGTACGCTTTCTGTATCGCCTGATTTTTTTGCTCCTGCGCCTTCTGCTGAGCGGCAAGCTCCGCCTGCGCCTGAGCAGCCTGTGCCTCCGCCTGATCTCTGGCAGCCTGAGCCTGTATTTGAGAAAGCTGGGCTTTTAAAGATGACACCTGGTTCTTCTTACTTTCTATCTGCTGTTCCAGAGTCTTCACATTTTTTTTAGCATCACTCTGTTTCTTTTCTGCCTTATCAGATTTCTTTATGGTATCCTCATAGTCGTATTTCCCGGACTGGAACGACATGGCAGCTTTCTGATTATCTTTTTCCAGATTTTCCATATCAAACGTGATCAGCTTTGTTCCTTCTTTTACAGAATCTCCTTCTTCAAAAGAAACTTCTGAAATTTTGGCGTTTACAGGAGAAAAAAATGTTTTTTGTTCCTCGCTTACGACTGTTCCTGTGGCATCTACAATCTGCTCCACATCTCCTACAACTGCCGTTTCCACCGGAACAGCCGGAGCCGATGCTTCTTTCGCACCTCCATTGCCCGCAACGGCAACACCGCCTGCCACAACTGCTACTACACCTGCGCATATCAATATTTTTTTGTTTCTTTTCTTCATGCCTTCATCTCCTCGAACTTCTCGTTTATGGTATCTGATTCTATTTTTCCATCCATAATACGAACTACCCTCTTTGCCTGGTCCGCAATTCCATTGTCATGAGTAATCAGAATAATCGTTTTTCCTGTTTTGTGCATATCTTTCAATATTCCAAGAATTTCCCTGCTGGACGCAGAGTCAAGATTTCCGGTAGGCTCATCTGCAAGAATAACTGGCGGCTTTGCCGCAATCGCTCTTGCTATGGCAACCCTCTGCTGCTGGCCTCCCGACATTTCATTTGGTTTGTGATGAAGTCTTTTTTCCAAACCTACCATTTTTAAAGATTCAATGGCAAGATTTCTTCTTGTTTTCCTGTCAATTCCCCTGTAAATTAAGGGGAGCTCCACATTTTCAATAGCTGTGAGATTTGCTATCAGATTAAATCCCTGAAAAATAAAGCCGATTTCCCGGTTTCGCACTACGGAAAGCTCGTTGTCTTTCATAGTAGATACATCTGTACCATTCAAATAATATTCTCCGGAAGTGGGAACATCAAGACATCCCAGCATATTCATAAAGGTAGATTTTCCGGAACCGGACTGGCCAATGATTGCCACAAATTCCCCTTTCTGAATTTCCAGATTTACATGATCCAATGCCCTTACCTCGTTTTCTCCCGGATTATAAATTTTACATAAATCTTTTACTTTTATCAGTGCTTCTTCCATGTTACGCCTCCTGCCCCTGATTATATCACTGCACTGTCTCATTTCCTATATTTATTTTCTGCAGAACAAAGAATCTCTCTTGCGAAATTCTCCGCTTGCATAAAAAAACAGAACCGGGGTTTCAGTACCCTGGTCCTGCTTTCCCTCTTCCTTTTATAACGAGGAAGGATTTATTTTTGATTCATTCTGTTTTGATTTTTTACGCATCAAGAAGAAATGCTTTATATGCTTTTTTCGCCTCGTATACGTCTGCCTTGCTTGTCACTTCCCAAGGAGCATGCATACTTAAAACAGCAACGCCGCTGTCGATAACTTCCATTCCGTAAAGAGCTGCGATAAATGCGATTGTTCCGCCACCGCCCACGTCAACTTTTCCAAGCTCTGCTGTCTGGAACGCAACTTCATGGTCGTCAAAAATTCTGCGTACTCTTGCAACATACTCTGCATTTGCATCGTTGGAGCCGGATTTTCCTCTTGCTCCTGTAAACTTATTGAGAACAATTCCTCTTCCAAGGAACGCTGCGTTTTTCTTTTCAAAGCACTCTGCATAAGCCGGATCAAAACCTGCACTTACGTCAGAAGAAAGCATACTGCAGCTGCGAAGAGTTCTTCTTAAAGCAAGGTCGGAATATACGCCCATTGCGTCCATAAGCTCTGCTACGCTGTTTTCAAAGAAACGTGACTGCATACCTGTTGCGCCTACGCTTCCGATTTCTTCTTTATCTACAAGGAGACAGCAGCATGTACGTTTCGGAGCTTCCATCTCAAGCATTGCAACAAGAGAAGTATATGCGCATACACGGTCATCCTGTCCGTAAGCAGCGATCATGCTTCTGTCAAGACCGCAGTCTCTTGCTTTTCCTGCCGGAACTATTTCAAGCTCTGCAGAAAGGAAATCTTCTTCCTCAATTCCGTATTTCTCTGTGAGAAGCTTCATAACATTTTCTTTTACTGCTTCTTTTTTATCTTCCGGAAGGTCTTTTAACGGTCTGCTTCCAATAAGGAGATCAAGGCTTTCTCCCTCAACTACTGTAGAAGCCGGTTTCTCCATCTGTTTTCCTGCAAGATGCACAAGAAGGTCTGTGATATATACGATTGGGTCACCTTCTTCTTCCCCGATATTTACGTTTACTACAGAGCCGTCTTTCTTTGCGATCACTCCGTGAAGTGCAAGAGGAAGAGCTACCCACTGATATTTCTTGATGCCGCCGTAGTAATGTGTATCAAGGTAAGCAAGGTCGGAATCCTCATACAGCGGATTCTGCTTGATGTCGATTCTCGGAGAGTCGATATGCGCACCAAGAATGTTCATACCTTTTGTAATGTCCTCTTCTCCAATGTGGAAAAGAGCAATGATTTTATTCATATCAACTGTGTACACCTTGTCTCCGGCTTTTACAGTCTCACCTTTTGCCAGTTTTTCTTCCAGGGAAACATAGCCTTTTGCTCTTGCCTCCTCGATTGTTCTGTCTACGCATTCGCGCTCTGTCTTTCCATTGTCAAGGAAACTCTTATAAGCTTCTGCGAGAGCTTCCATCTCTTTTTCGTCTGCTTCTGTATAAGAAAGCCAGGCATTTTTTCTTTCCATTTTTATCCACCTTTCCTACCCCATTTTTTGACAACAGGGTATTCTCTTTTATCATTTCCGATATGTCTCCTATTATAGAACAAAACCGCAGATTTTTCCATATCTAACTTTACAAAAACAGAGGAATTCGTTATAGTGAATTTATTACTGTAAAAGGAGGTTTTCGTATGCAGTCATCTGCAGAACTAAAGGAACAGCTTCGCTCTCTTAACAGAAAAAGCTATCCTGCCTATAAATCATTAAAAGGAACATACCGCTTCCAGAAATATATCTTATCTATCGACCATGTACAGGGAGATCCATTTGCCTCCCCTTCCCATATAACCGTCTCTGTCTCCCATAAAGACGCCGGATTTCCCGCTGATTATTATAAGGACAAACTGACACGCACCACACTCTCAGACTACCTTACCAGGAGATTTGAACAGCAGATACACCAATATTCCTTTCGGGCGAAAGGCTCCGGAAAAAGTGGTCTGATTTCTGTGAGCCACTGCGGTCAGGAAGTAATTGCCCGAACGGCCTGTGAAATTACAGACCAGGGAATTCTTGCCCGTTTCTTTGTGGGCTTTCCCGCAAACGGCAGAACCATCAACGCAACGGAGCTTGAAAAAATTCTTTTTGATTTTCTCCCTGCAGGTGTGGAGCAGAGTTTCTTCTATAAAAATATAAACAGCGCACATTTACAACGGTCCATTTTTCTTGCAGAAGACCAGGAATATATCCGCAAGGCTTTAAAAGAACAGAAGCTTGCTGCTTTTGTGGCAGACGGCGCGATTCTTCCAAGAGAAAGCGGCGTTTCCCAGAAGCCTATGAAAAATGCAGTCACTTTTTCCTCCCCGGAAAGTCTTCGGGTTACTTTAGAGCTTCCTCACAAAGGAAAAATAACAGGTATGGGAGTTCCCTGCGGTATCACCTTAATTGTAGGCGGTGGCTATCACGGGAAATCCACTCTCTTAAACGCACTGGAACTTGGTGTATATAACCACATTCCGGAAGACGGAAGAGAATATGTTATCACAGATGAAAGCGCCTTAAAACTCCGCTCAGAAGACGGCCGTTTCATTAAAGATACGGACATTTCCATGTTCATTAACGACCTTCCAAACAAAAAAGATACTCACTGCTTCTCTACAGAGGATGCCAGCGGCAGCACCTCTCAGGCTGCCGGTATTGTGGAAGGCATCGAATCTGGAAGTCGTATTTTCCTTTTGGATGAAGATACCTCTGCCACCAATTTTATGGTCCGGGATGAATTTATGCAGAAAGTGATCCGCCGGGAAAAAGAGCCCATCACACCGTTCCTTGAGCGTGCCAGAAGTCTCTATGAGAAGGGCGGTATTTCCACCATCCTTGTAGCCGGAAGCTCAGGAGCTTTTTTCCACATTGCGGACACTATTATTCAGATGGACAATTATTGCCCTGTAGATATTACTTTTTCCACAAAAGAACTATGTAAAAGCTATCCTCTTACAAAATCTCACATCCCGCCTTTCCATATGCCGCAAAGCCATCGGATTATGACAAAAGCTGCTGCCGTAAAAGCGAAAGGGAGAAATTATTTTGGAAAAGAAATGGCTTCTGTTCCGGAGCGCCTGAAAATTAAGGTTCACGGAAAAGATGGCTTCTCTCTTGGAAAGCAGGAAATTGACCTTCGCTATATTGAGCAGATTGCAGATGGGGAGCAGACAGCTTCTCTCGGACTTCTCCTTAAATACGCCTGCGAACACTTAATTGACGGAAAACGTACACTCGGGGAAATCGTGGAATTTCTTAATTATAAGCTGGAAGAAAAAGGCTTTGACGCCTTCCGGGAAAACGGATACGTTTCCGGTGGGTATGCCATGCCGAGGATTCAGGAGATTTATTCCTGCTTTAACAGGTATCGTAGAAAATAACACATAGCTCAAAACAGGGGAGAATGAAACCAATGCCTTAATTAAATGACACTGATTTCATTCTCCCCCTCTTTCATACGTTAATTTTGCTTCTGCAATTTCTCAAGTTTTTCCCTGAGTTCTGCCACTTCTCTTTCTGCTTTCTCTGCCCTCTGACGTTCTTTTTCGGTTTCTTTCTCCTGCTCTGCTTTGCCAACTGCAATTCCAGCCTCCATACCTTCTTCCCGGATCATCTGTTCTCTTTCCCAGACCTTCATATATTCCAGAAGCACCCCCTTGTCTTCTTTTACTTTTTCTACCATTTTCTGTATCTTCTGCAATGATGGATTTACTGCATTCTTCTCTTCTGTATCTTCCATGTAATGGAGAAGTTCCTGAAGTTCCTTTGAAACATTTCCCTTTTTTCCTTTTGTGTAAAGAAATATAGTTCTTGCTCCGTCTTCATATGGCATGGAAGGATCTTCCTGACACATATTGCGTATAGTATAAATAAGCCGATCCCGATCAAATGGGTCATACGGAAGAATGATGATGATATATACATCTTTTAATGTGCCATAGTCTTCACCGGACGCAAGGCTGTGCCCGTCCACGATTGCCCGATAAAAACGCGCCCGTTTTGGAAGATTCTGCCGTTTATTTTTATCTTTTGCATTTTCCGCTTCCAGATCATAGAGCGCTTCCGGTTCTAACTCAACACTGTCTTCTTCCAGATACACATCAAGACGTGTCCCATGATTTCCTGTATCATCTCCGTAATATTGCCGCTGTGGAATTACTTTCAGTTTCCCGAACTTTCTTTGAAAAATTGTCTGAAGCAGCTCCCTACAAAAGACTTCGCCAAATTCTTTGTGAGATACAAGCGTTCCAAATAGAAAATCGTCCAGAAGGTTCAGGTTTTTTAAGGTTCGTTTTGCCATCGCATTTTCCTTTCTAACAGCGGAAAGAAAACACAGGCATCTCAAAGAAACTTTTTTGCCGGCGGTTCTTCTTTCCGCCATATTCAATTAATATTCATATGGGGATTTAGAGCCGAACGGCTAAGAATAGTTCTCCCAGATATGTAATTTTATTGTAGCATCCGTTATTATTTGTGTCAACGGATTTTAGATGATTCCTTAAACAAACTCCTACTGATAACACAAATTTTTCCAAACAAAAACTACCTCTTCTTCGGCGGTCCTGCCATGAGAGGTAGTCTTGTTATTTACATATTTAGGGAAAGGAAAGAGTTATCTTAAAAGCTCTGTTCTTTTAAGATGTATATATCATATCAGGTAATTGTGAGGAAATTTTGTCTTAATTCTAATAAATTTATAAAAACCATAAAAAAGATATTATAGAATTATGATTTTCTTTCCTTAATCGTGTCTTTCTTCCTCATTATCGTAACATTCACAGAAACGTGCGGCAAATGCCGGCGGTTCGTCCTTCACATAAAGATGGGATATATCTCCAAAAGAACTGATACGGAACGAAGCCGTTCCTTTTCTTCTCTCCTCTGTTACCACCGTTGTAACAGAAGTTGGCGCCGCGCACATTCCATGCCACAGAACCATAGGAGACGCTCCGATCAGATGTCCTAAAAGCACACACTCCAGTCCAAAATGACAGAAAAATACAAGCGTATCCTGATTTGCCTTTTCTACTTTATAAATATGTCCGTCACGCACATATCCATGTTTTGCAAGCAGCCTGTCAAATTCTTCCGTCACTTTTTCATACTCTCTTTTAATGTCTTCCTCTGCAAAACGTTCATTTTCAAACCAATGGTCGTATTGATAGAAACGCTCGTCCTTTGTCCAGTCCTGTGGCAGCCAGTCCCATAATCCCTTCTTTCTGTCTGTTACATCGGGACGGTTAATATAATACGTAAACTCTCGAAGCCAGTCGCATTCTTCTGCTGTCCTGCCCATCTTTTTTAAAGTAAGAGAAGCTGTATCCTTTGCCCTCCCAAGAGGGGAAACGTAAAAATCCTTTATATCCAGCTTTGAAAGCCGTTCTGATAAATATTCCGCTTCTTTCCAGCCCTTTTCTGTGAGGGAATCTATTGTATAATCCGGATCTCCGTGTCTTACAATTAATAATTTCATCTTTTCTCTCCTGTTCTGGTAACATTCTCTCCCAAGTATAAAACAGGAGCCCTCTTTTCGCAAGGCATAAATCTCAGGACTTTATATCTCCTGTAGCCGGGTTGTCGATCAGGGTTCCGTCCTCCTCAAACCTGGAACCGTGGCAGGGGCAGTCCCAGGTATGCTCCGCGCTGTTCCATTTGAGGGCACAGCCAAGATGCGGGCATCTTTTTTCGGAAAAAGTGAGAAAATTTTCTGCTGCCTCCCAGCCATTGATGAGAAGCTGAGGCGTCCAGATACTTCTCTGAGGCGAAAATACATCACTCCAGGGATTTTTCTTCTCCTGAACCATATCCGAGAGAATCATAGCAGAAACCATAGAGCCTGTCATTCCCCATTTCTGAAAACCGGACGCCACATAAAAATCCTTTTTCCATCTGGAATACCGTCCAATATAAGGTAGCCCGTCCAGGCTCATACAGTCCTGGGCAGCCCAGGCATACTGTTCTTTTGCCCCCGGATAAAGCTCCGCCGCCTTCTGGCGAATCTTCTGAAATCCGCCACCAGGTTTTCCTGTCCTGTGCCCGCCGCCTCCGAGAAGAAGAAAATTTTTATAGTTTCGAAAAGAAAACCCTGTATCTGCCTCATCAATATACATTCCATTTATTTTCCCTGCATTTTCCAGGGCAAGTACATACGAACGACTCTGATACAGCTTCAGAAAATATGCACCGTACTTATTAAGAAAAGGAAAATGCGTCGCCACAATGACCTTTCCTGCCTGAATTTCCCCTTCCTCACTTTTTGCCGTATGTTCAGAAATATCGTTTATAAATGTATTCTCATAGATTTTCTTATTTTTTGCCAGACCAGCCAGAAATTTCAATGGGTGAAACTGCGCCTGATTTTCAAATTTTACAGCTCCCTCAATCTCTAAAGGAAGGGGAATGCGCTCTTCAAAACTGGCAGAAAAGCCAAGTCCGTTCACAGCTTCCACTTCCTCCTCTATTTTTCTTCTGTCTGTAAGGGAATACGTAAACGCGCTTTTTTCTTCAAAGTCACAGGGAATCGCTTCCGCAAGCTCCTTAAATTTTTCCACAGCCCGCTCATTTGCTTCCATATATAAATACGCGGTTTCCCAGCCGGCTTTTTCTGTAAGAGAATGATAAATCAGTTTATGCAAAGAAGTGATTTTCGCCGTCGTATTCTTTGTGATTCCCTGTCCAATCCTTTTTCCCTCCACAAGAACGTAATCTACGCCTGCTTCTTCCAGAAAATGCGCGCACAGAATCCCGCACATTCCTCCGCCTATGATCAGTACATCTGTTTTTATCTTTCCCTTCAGAGAAGGAAATTTCGGTAAATCTGCTTCCTCCAGCCATAATGACTTCTTCATTTTGCTCTCCTTTTCACTGTTTTTTACAGTATTACCGGAAAAAATGAATTTTAGAACCGCTCATAACTTCTTATTCGATTAAAATTGTAAATCCACACTCTGGAAACAACTCCATTTGCCCACCCGGTATTCGTTTTCCCTCTTCATCAATTTCCGGTATATAGGGAACCAGCTTTATAAAAGAAGAGTCTCTCAAAAACTCATCTGCCTTTAATTCCAGTTCAACACTTTGCATCCATCTTCCGTTCTTTTCTTCCCATTCTCCCGTTTCTGTACTTAAACAGATGCCTCCATAGCCAATATCTTCGCACTCTCCTTTTTCATTATATATTTTATAAGTATGTCCCCATGTCTGTTTCATTTCTTCAGAAGGCTCTTCTGAAAAAATCCAGTAAAATTTCAAACAGGTAACGCTCGGAGAAATCGTGAATTTTTCTACTTCTACCGCGCCTTCCGAAAATTCTATCGTCTGATTTTGTATTCTTTTTGTCTCTTCCATATTTTCCGCTTTTACTTCAAAAGAAAATTCCTCTGTTCCACCCGGAACATCTAAATCCAAAAGAACCGTAAGTTTTTTGGAAGTCAGGTTTTCGGGCATGGGAAGTCTGCACATATATTCCCCCGCTTCCTCCAGAAAATCTACAGGGCTGCAGTCCTGTCCATTTATCTCCCCGTGATCTTTTGATTTCAGACTGACATTTTTATATTTTTCAGAAGAAACCGCTGTAAATACAAGATTTGTCCCATCTATGTAAACATCCCGTACCCTCAAAATCGGCTTTGTTTTATAAACAATCTCCGCCTTCTCCTGCACCAGTTCTTCTTCTCTTTCCTGCTTTATGCCCCTTTCCTGAATCCATTCTGAAAGAAGATCTGGCTTGCGCAACGCATCATAAGCAAACACCGCGCCCCCGCTTATAAGAAATACTGCAGCCACAACAAGTCCTGTCCTCCAGAATACTTTTTCTGATTTCTTCTTTCTTTTATCACCGCCTGTCTTTTTATCTGCTTCTCTATTGGAAATTTCCGAAATTTTTCCCGAAGCCTTAGCTTTTTCTCTTATCCGGATCATCTCATACGTTTCCAGAATCTTTTCCTCCACGAGAGAGGAAAGCTCCAGTTTTTCTTCTAATACATTTTTTACTTTCTTCTCCATTTTTTACACGTATAATCCAATTATCCTCTTTTGAGGGTAATGGATTATTCTCCTT
>Scrappy_p2__coassemble_481_pt1 | contig 125545 bp, 123 predicted proteins | sample Scrappy_p2__metabat2_low_PE_024 | metagenome-assembled genome bin Scrappy_p2
AACGCGCGACCTTGCCAAGGTCGAGACCGCGGGTTCGAGCCCCGTCTATCGCTCTCAGGGATTCTGAGATTCCAGAATTCTTTTGCAAAATAAAATACATGCGGGTGTAGTTCAATGGTAGAACACCAGCCTTCCAAGCTGGATACGTGGGTTCGATTCCCATCACCCGCTCTTATGCGATAGTGGCGTAGTTGGTAACGCGCGACCTTGCCAAGGTCGAGACCGCGGGTTCGAGCCCCGTCTATCGCTCTTAAGGACTCTGAAATTTCAGAGTCCTTTTTGCTTGTCAGGAAATTACTTTGCGAATTTCCTGTTATATCTTTTCTTCCGCAAATTCTTTGCGTCCATATTTTTCCCTGTATTTGCCAGGTGTGAGACCGGTATATTTCTTAAATTGTTTTCCAAGATGGCTTTGAGAAGAATATCCTAAATATGCAGCAATTTCTGCATAAGTATATTGGGAATAAATGAGCAAGTTTTTTACAAGCCTTACTTTTTCTTTTTGAATAAATTCGGAGATAGTCATATGCTCGCATTTTTGAAAAAGACCGGATAAATAATTTGGATTTAATTCCAGGACTTTTGCGATTTCGGATATGGAGATTTTTCCGTGAAGGTGGGAAAAAATATAATCCTTGCACCGGTTAATATGAAAGCTGGAATCTTTTAAGGCATTTTCTGGGTTTTCCTCTTTCAGATCCCGTACCATCTGCGCGTAATGAAATTCAGCAGAGTGGAAAAGATGAGTGAGAGCCGGAATATCATTACATTCCTCGATTTTCTGAATATAGGAATCGCTCAGAGAAAAAGAAAGCTCCGGGAGAATGCCGCCCCGTATGGCTGCTCTGCTTGCAAGGGTAATGATAACGATTGCAAGATTTTTTGTATGGCGCAGAGGATCTTTTGCAAGCGTTCCGATTTCGCCTGGATAATCTTCTTCCAGACTTTGTTTTAACTGTTCTAAATCTCCCTGTTCAATACTTGAAAATTCCCGGATTTCCTGATCATAAGGATTATGTATCTTTCCTGCTTCTCTGTTCTGAAAAATCAGCTCTGAAAATTTCTTTTCTGTCTGCTCTTCTATATTAAAATCCATACAGCTTAAAGTATATAAATCGGTTTCTGTGAAAATTTCTTCTGTACACAGATTATAAATAAGAAGAATATCCCGAATAAGAGTGGAAAAATCACAGAGCGGTAAGGCTGAGAACTCAGAGAGTTTTCCTTCTTTTTTTGAAATCTCATATTTTAAATGGACAGTCTGCGAAAAACGGACAGGCCCGATAAGAAAGTCAAATTTCGGCGTAGGGACAAAGGCATAAACATGGTTCTGATTTACAGAAAAAAGAAACGGAAAAAGAAAAGATACAGGACAGGAGAGAAATTCTTTTAAATTCTTATTTTCAGAAAAGGCATCAGAAAAATCTACACGTCCACAGAAAGAAGATGTAAACTGACCGCTTTTTTCATATTGCTTTACAAAGGTATGAAGATGGTAGGAGATATGCTGCATAAGATAACGATAATTCATATAATCCATCCTTTCGTATGTTATTCTAAAAATCTGATTTCAGTATAACATATTTCATGTGAGAAAAGTGATAAAAACATGAAAAAAGTAATATAAAATGAGGAACATTTTTTTTAAAATACGGACAGAACGTAGCGGTGAGTCAGATATGATGCGTTACAAAATGAGCAAAAGAAAAAGGAGAAGAACATGAAAGTAAAAGGCGTAAATCTTGGAAACTGGCTTGTACTGGAAAAATGGATGAGTCCTGCATTGTTTGAGGGAACAACAGCGGAAGATGAATATTATCTTCCTACGCAGCTGTCGAAAGAGGTATATGAGGCGAGAATTAAAATTCATCGTTCGGAATATATTACAGAGCGTGATTTCACGAGAATCAAGGCAATGGGTATGGATGCAGTGCGGATTCCTGTTCCGTATTTTATTTTTGGAGACAGAGAGCCGTTTATCGGTTGTGTTGAAGAGCTGGATAAGGCGTTTAACTGGGCGGAAAGATATGGCCTTCAGATTCTGATTGATCTTCATACAGCGCCGGACAGTCAGAACGGATTTGACAACGGAGGAATCAGCGGAGTATGCAAGTGGTCTCAGCAGCCGGATGAGGTGGAATTTGAGCTTACGGTTTTGGAACGTCTGGCAGAGAGATACGGAACGAGGAAAGGCCTTTGGGGAATCGAGATTTTAAATGAGCCTGTACTGGAAGATATGTGGGAATCTATGCACGTTGCGGAGAGGTATCCGGCAGTGGATCCGGAAAAGGCTAAAGGAACAAAACCAAATACAATGGAATTTATCCGTCAGTTTTATCTTGATGCTTATGACAGAATCAGAAAACACATGCCGGAAGAAAAATATGTAGTTTTTCATGACGCGTTTCGCTTAAAAGCCTGGAAGGATTTTATGCGTGAGGATAAGTATAAAAATGTAGTTCTGGATACTCATAATTATCTGATGATGGCCGAGATGGAAGGGTGTGAACAGACAGTTGAAGGGTATGTGCATTATGTAAAAGAACATTTTGCGAAAGATATAGAAGAAATGCAGCAGTATTTTCCGGTTATCTGCGGAGAGTGGTGTCTCTTTAATTCACTTGCAGTAGGACGCGATACAAAAGGCGGACAGACGGTGTTAAATGGAATGGAAGGCGTCTCTGAAGAAAAAATGACAGATGAGGAGAAAAAAGCTATTTATAATGCGGTTGCAGAGGCTCAGCTTCAGGCATGGGAAAAAGGAAGCGGATATTTCTACTGGAGCTATAAGCTTCTGACAGATACAGTAAATGAGAATGGCTGGGTTGGCTGGGATAGCTGGGATTTCGGAAGATGTCATGATTTTGGCTGGTTTCCGGCACAAAATTTATAAAATATAAGAGAGAAGAGGAGAGAAAAAATGAGAACAACAGAAGAAGAAATGAATCCAAATGCAAGACTTTCTTTTATTGAAAGATTTGCATATGGCGTAGGAGATTATGCGGGCAATCTTGTATATTCTGCAATCAGCGCATTTTTACTTGTGTATTATACAAATGTCGTAGGAGCAAGCGCGGCGGCAGCAGCGTCTATTATTGCGTTTTCAAAAATTCTGGATGGAATTTCCGATTTGGCAATGGGCTACATTGTAGACCATACGCACAGCAAATGGGGGAAAGCGCGTCCCTGGATTGCAAGACTCTGTATTCCGCTTGCAGTATGTACTGTCCTGATGTTCAGTGTGCCTACAAGCCTGCACGGTAAAGCGCAGCTTGTTTATATGTTTCTTACATACAATCTTGTTTCTACTGTTTTTTATACCGGAATCAATGTTCCTTACGCAACGATGCACGGACTTATGACAACAAACCAGTATGAGAGAGGTCTTCTTGGAAACTTCAGAAATCTTCTTGCTACGGCGGGAACCATGACTATCAATACAGTAGTTATGAAAATGACAGGCTTTTTTGGAGATGGAGACGCTTACTCTCAGAAAGGCTGGACAATGACAATGGCAGCTCTGATGGTAGTATTTGTTATTTTAAATATGTTTATGTTTTTTACCTGTAAAGAAAGAGTTGTGGAAAAAACAGACGAAGGAAATAAAGTTTCTTTTGTAAAAGGTCTGAAAGGTCTTGTTGTAAACAAATATTGGGTGCTTATGGTAGTGGCTCTGTTTTCCATGTATTTTATGATGTCCTGTTTCTTTGGTTCTGCTTTTTATTTTGCAAAATACAATATGGGAAATGAAGGACAGTACGCAATGGTGGCAAACCTTCTTTCTGTTGCACAGATTGTAACACTGTTTATAACTCCTTTTGTAATGAAAAAAGCAAGTAAAAGAAATGTATTTATGATTGGTATGCTGATCGCTACAATCGGTTTTGTTATATCAGGTTTTACAACAGACTATGGAATGATCTGTCTGTCTTCTGTAATAAAGGGAATTGGTTTCGGCTGTGGCGGAGCAACTATGTTCGGCTGTCTTCAGGACGCCATTACATATGGAGAATGGTACAGCGGATATGGTACGGCAGGAATGGGAAATGCAGCATCTTCTTTTTGTATGAAAGTTGGTTCTGGAATAGGAACAGCGGCTCTTGGATGGATTTTAGGAGCAGGAGGATTCAGCGCAGAGAAGGCGGTACAGAGTGCAGGCTCTCTTACTGCAATTAGTGTTTCGTTTGCATGGGTTCCTGTTGTCACTTCCGTAATCTGTATTATATGTATGATGCTCTTTGATTTGGATAAGAAATATGACAAGGCAGTTGAAGATCTTTCAAAAGGAAAACATAGAGAAGTTTAACAGGAGATTTATCATATGAAGCAGGAGTTGTTATTGGGAGCAGCTTATTATCCGGAATATATGCCTTATGACAGAATAGAAAAAGATCTGGAAATGATGAAAAAAGCAGGCATGAATGTAATCCGTATTGCAGAATCTACATGGAGTACACTAGAGCCGGAGCCGGGAAAATTTAATTTTTCTTATATTGATGCCGCTATTTGGGAAGCGGAAAAACAGAATATGAAGGTCATAATAGGGACACCTACATATGCCATACCGGCATGGCTTTGTAAAAAAGACGGAGATGTAATGGTTACAACAAAATCAGGACAGATAAAGTACGGTCACAGACAGAAGATGAATCTGTGGAATCCGACTTTCCGGTTTTATGCAGAGCGGGTTATCCGGGAACTTATGGCGCATACGGCGAATCATCCGCTTGTAATTGGTTTTCAGCTTGATAATGAAACGAAGCATTATGGAAATACAGGTAAACAGATACAGGAAAAATTTCTTGAATATCTTCGGGAGAAATATAAAACGACAGAAGAGTTAAATAAAGCTTTTCATCTTTCTTACTGGAGTAATTCCATTCACAGCTGGGATGATTTTCCGGATATAGAAGGGTGTATCAACGGAGGACTTTGCGGAGAATTTGAAAAATTCAGACGGACACTTACAGCAGAATATTTAAGCTGGCAGGCAGATATTGTAAGAGAATATAAGAGAGAAGACCAGTTTATCACCCATAATTTTGATTTTGAGTGGAAAAAATTTGGAGCAGATATTGCACAGGATGGATATTCCTATGGAGTTCAGCCTGATATTTGCCATTACGAAGCGTCGAAATGTCTTACTGTTTCCGGGTGTGATATTTATCATCCAACTCAGGATGCGCTTACAGGGGCCGAAATCGCATTCGGAGGAGATGAAATCCGTTCTCTGAAAAAGGATAATTACCTTGTGCTGGAATGTCAGGCGCAGGCGTTTAAATACTGGACTCCCTATCCGGGACAGCTTCGCCTGCAGGCATACAGCCATCTGGCTTCCGGGGCAAAGGGACTTCTTTACTGGAACTGGCACTCTATTCATAATGGCTATGAAACATACTGGAAAGGGTTATTAAGTCATGATTTACAGGAGAACCCCGCTTATGAGGAGGCGTGCGTTTTTGGACAGGAGTGGAAAAAACTCGGGGCGGAGAATCTGCAGATAAAAAAGAAAAACAGGGTGGCTCTTTTAATAGATAACCACACTTTGACAGCTTTTCAATGGTTTCCTGTTGACAGAGATTTAAGCTATAACGATATTGTGCGATGGATGTACGATAGTCTGTATGAATTGAATATAGAATGCGATGTGGTAGATGTAAATGCTCTTGATATAAAGGAGTATGATATGATTGTCACACCGGCTTTATACAGTACCGGGGAGAAGCTTCTGGAGCAGCTGGAAGAATTTGTAAAATCAGGAGGTGTCCTTGTAAGTACCTTTAAATCCTTTGTTTCTGATGAACACTTTACGGTGTGGAACGATACACAGCCCCATCGTCTTTTCAAATGCTTTGGTATGAGTTACAATCAGTTTACAGAACCGGGAAGTATGACGTTAAAAGGGGAGAAGGTGAAGTATTTTGCAGAACTTTTAAAACCGGAGACAGCAAAAAGCCTGGGGGATTATGAGCATAAATACTGGGGAAAATATGCCGGTATTACAGAAAATAAATATGGCAGAGGATTCGCCTGTTACATAGGCTGCTATACGACGAAAAAGATATTGAAAGATGTGCTGGGAAAAGCGGCAGACCGTGCCGGGATTTTAAAGGAAGGTACAGAGCTTTCTTTCCCTGTTATTGTAAGGAGCGGTGTAAATGGAAAGGAGAAAGTCCTTCACTATATCCTTCATTACAGTGAGAAAGAGAGAAAGATTTTATGTCCATACAAAAAGGTCAGGGATATTTTGACAGAAGAAATATATGAAAAAGGCGATATTCTGCACCTGGAGGACTGGGCTGTGAAAATACTGGAGGAAATGGAATGAAAGCAGTTTTATATACGACAGAAGATAGCAGGGTGAAAAAAGAAATTGTTTCTTCTGTAAAAGATTCCGGCATTGAGGAAAATGTGGTGAACATTTACGGACATATAAAGTACCAGGTATTTGAAGGATTCGGAGGCGCTCTTACAGACGCTTCCGGATTTGTATTTTCGAAAATGTCACCGGAGCAGCAGAAAGAAATGCTGGATATGTATTTTAAAGAGGAAAACATGGGATATAATCAGGTGCGTATACATATGGACAGCTGTGATTTTTCCACACATATGTATGAGGCGGATTCTTTTGAGGCGGATGAAAATCTGGAGAAGTTTTCTTTTGCAGACACAGAAAAATATATTATTCCTCTTCTTGAAGCAGCGGAGGAGGCTGCAGGCAAAAAGCTTAATATCATGCTTTCTCCCTGGTCGCCGCCCGCTTATATGAAGACAAATAATGGACGGAAAAAAGGCGGTTCTTTAAAGCCTCAATACAGAAAACAGTGGGCGGAATATATCTGTCGCTATATAGAGGAGTTTAAAAAGCGCGGATACAGAGTGAACAGAATTTCAGTACAAAATGAGCCGAAGGCGGTGCAGGAATGGGATTCCTGTATTTATACGCCGGAGGAGGAAAAGGTATTTCTACGGGATTTTCTGTATCCTGCTCTGGAGCAGCATGGTTTGGGAGAGATAGAAATTTTTATCTGGGATCACAATAAAGAGAGAGCTTATGAGCGGACAGAAGCAATTCTGGACAGAGAGACGGAAGATATGGTATCAGGGGTTGCGTTTCACTGGTACAGCGGGGACCATTTTGAAGCGCTCAATCTGATCCGCCAGATATATCCCGACAAGAAACTGATTTTGTCAGAGAGCTGTCTGGAGTTTGGAAAGTATGAAAAAGAGGCACAACAGGAAAATGCGGAGCGTCTTGCACATGATATGACAGGAAATCTGAATCATGGAATGTGTGGATTTTATGACTGGAATATTCTTCTTGACAGTGAGGGCGGTCCCAATCACACAGAGAATTTCTGTGATGCGCCGTATCTGTTTGATATGGAAAAGCAGGTTCTTATAAAGAGAAAATGTCTGGAATATAACTGGCATTTTGCGCATTTTATCAAGCCGGGAGCCGTACGCCTTGCCGTTACAAGATATACAGATAAGCTGGATATAACGGTATGGGAAAATCCGGACGGAAATATTGTATTTATAATCTTAAACAGAGAAGACGGGACAATGCCGTGTAATCTCCGGATAGAAGGGGAAGAATTTGCATTCCATATTCTCCCTCATACTATGATAAGCGGCATTATCGATAAAACTTTTAAATAGAAAGGACAGAAGAATATGATCAAGAATCCAATACTTCCGGGATTTAATCCGGACCCATGTATCTGTCGCAAAGGAGACGACTATTATCTGGCAGTTTCTACCTTTGAATGGTTTCCTGGTATTCCGATATACCATTCCAGAGATTTAAAAAACTGGGAATTATATACGCATGTGCTGACAGATGACAGAGAGGTGGACTTAAAAAAACTTCCTTCTGCAAAGGGAATCTGGGCGCCTTGTCTTACCTATTGTGAAAAAGAAGGGCTGTTTTATGTAGTATATGGAGTGATGAATTCCATGAATGCAAGATATTTTGATGTAGATAATTTTGTGATCACGGCAAAAGATATAAAAGGACCGTGGAGTAAGCCGGTTTATCTTCACTCTTCCGGCTTTGATGCGTCCATGTTCCATGACGATGACGGAAGAAAATGGGTGGTTTCTCTTGAATGGGAGACACGGGAAGGATATGAAAAACCGGGAGCTATCTGCCTGGTAGAGTATTCACCGGAAAAACAGGAAATTATCGGGTATCCGAAAATAATCTGGAGAGGGGGAACAGACAGAGGATGTATAGAAGCACCGCATCTGACAAAGAAAAACGGATATTATTATATTATGTGCGCAGAAGGCGGGACCGGGTATAATCACTGTGTTACTATGGGGCGCGCAGAAAATATATGGGGTCCGTATGAGAGGGATCCCCAAAATCCGATTCTGACTTCCGTTCCGGGAGAATCCAATGAGCGGCAGGATCCTGATCATTTAAAGCCAAAATATTTTAATCCGGACTCTGTTTTGCAGAAATCCGGTCATGGAAGCTATGTGGAGACACAAAACGGAGAGGTATACCTGGTGCATTTAACAGCCCGTCCCTTTGTGCCGGAGCTTCGCTGCACCCTGGGAAGGGAAACGGCAATCCAGAAAATGATGTGGACGGAAGATAACTGGCTTCGCATGGCGGACGGGAGCAATCTTGCAAAGATTGAGGTGGAGGAGAGCAGCCTTCCAGAATATCCTGTCAGCAAAATACCGGATTTCGATGATTTTGACAGCGAGGAGCTTGGCATCTGGTATTACGCCCCGCGTATTATGCCACAGTCTTTTGCTGATGTAAAAGCAAGACCGGGATATGTTCGTTTAAGAGGACAGGAATCTCGAACTTCTTTGAATAAAGTAAGTATTCTTGCCAGAAAGCTTACAAGTGTATATGCGGTTATTACAACAAAAATGGAATTTATTCCTGAAGTACACCAGCACAGCGCCGGATTGATTTTATATTATGATAATATGAATTATATTAACCTCAGAAAATATTACAGCGAGACACTTGGGCAGAGTGCGCTCTCCGTTATCCAGCTGGAAAACGGAGTGAAGACAGAATTTTTAAATTCCAGAATCCCGGTGGAAGATGTGCCTGTATATCTTCGGCTTTATATAAAAGGCCGTCAGTCCTGGTTTGAATGGAGCTATGACGGGGAAATATACCGGAAAATCGGTCGCGTATTTGATACCACACGTTTTTCCGATGAATACTGTAAATATGGAGAATTTACAGGAACTATGGTGGGGATTACCTGTGCAGACAGGGTAAAGCATAAGCATTATGCAGATTTTGATTTCTTTGATTATCAGGCTGATCTGGAAAAAGGTGTAGAATAAACCAATACCCTTATACAGAAATTTAACTGTGCTGTATAAGGGTATTTCTGTTTATTCCTTTTCTTTTAACTGATAGGCAACAAGTGCGATATTCCAGTAGCCCTGTTTATTAAGCTCGCGCTCACATTCGCTGATTTTCCGGCAGCAAATTTCAGAAATCTCTGCAATGGAAGCGTCTTCAAAAGAAATGGTTTTATTTGGTTTCTCTGTATGCTCCATCAGACTTCCTGCCTTTCGTCATTAACAAGACCGTAGAAGGTTAGAAGATAAAGACCGCATAATCCCACAAGACCGTAAATAATTCTGGAAAGCCAGCTCATGCTTCCGAAAATCATGGCTACAAGGTTGAAATTAAAAAATCCGATAAGCCCCCAATTGACAGCACCGATAACTGCCACAGTAAGGGCAAAATACTGCAAAAATTTATTTCCCATAAGTCATTCTCCTTTCTGAGGAATAGTATTTCCTGAAAGCAGAAAAATATGTAAAACAGCCTCCGTTTTTTGACGGAGGCTGCAGAAAAAATTATTTGATTTTTAAAATCTGAGAAGCTGTCTTTCCATCATTAAAAGTAAAGGTTTCACTTGCTTTTAAGGTGACGTCGCTCTCATCGGAAAGACTGAATACCTGGCATACATTCACTGTTTTTCCAGGCTCGATTTCTTTCATGAAATTGTCAACTGCAGTATCGCTTGCCTCAGGAATGGAGGCACTGCAGACGTTTCCACTCTGATAAGCCTGAATATTTACGTCTACCATTGCGCTGGAAGAGGTGGATCCGTTGTTTGTATAATCATAGTATACAAGAAGACATGGTTTTCCGGCAAAATCTTTTCCAACACGGTGCTGAGTATAATGAATGGCAAACTTGTCTGTCTCCATATCAATGGTATCTGTGTCAGACGGTGCAGGAACAGCGTCTACTATATTTTCCTGTGTGTTTCCGGAAAGAGAGTTTTCAAGTTCGTTTGCAATGCTCTGGAAGTTGGCTGACATTACTTTTACAGTCTGCTCGTTAAGAGAAGCGATTTTCCATTCATTTCCTGATTTGATTACCGGATAAGTAATATCAGTTTCTGTAAATGTGTATTTTGTACCAGCTGCTTTTTCCTTCATAATGGAAGCAAGTTTTTCGTGTGCCTGGTCAGAAGACATGGATTCTTCAGAAAAAGCGGAAGATACCATCTGGCGGAGAAATTCACTGATTGCTTCCTGATAAATTTTTGAACCGTCTATATATTTAATATGGGCAGTTATCTGTGCTGTCTGTTCGGAAAGATTAAAATTGTTTCCGGAAATCTCAAAGCTCATTTGCTGGTTTAGTTCCCGGAAAAAATCCATATAGACTGCATTGCGAAGGTCTACTGCGTCAAGTGCGGAAAGATCCTGGCTCTGAAGATGATTTTCCATAAGAGAAAAGTCCATTTTCTGTACACCGGAAAGGAATTGTTCTACTGATTTTTCTGCATGGGAACGCTCTAAAAAATAGTAGTATGCGAAACCACCGCCGATTCCGAGAAAAAGGATGAGAAGAAGGAGAAGAAGGCGAAGCTTCGTTTTCTTCTTTTTTTCTGTATTTTCTGTACTCATAAAGCCTCCTTAAAGAATAGTAAGAGCTGCTGTTTGTCATAAGAAAAACAACATCTTGTAACTATATCAGTATAGCAGAAGTCTATCGCATTGACAATGGGAATAACTGCCCATATAATAGATTCAAATAAAAAGACAGGAAGTGAAAATATGAATCGAAAATATGAGGGAAGCTTTGCTTCAGAACATGATGGGCTTTTTGTTTCTGTTCTGGGGGTTCTTCCTCAGGAAAAACCGTACAGGGCGGTAGTGCAGCTTGTACATGGAATGGCGGAGCATAAGGAACGATATTTACCGTTTATGGAGTATCTGGCAGACCACGGATATGTGGCAGTCATTCACGACCACAGAGGTCACGGAAAAAGTGTGAGAAGCAGACAAGACCTTGGTTATATGTACGGGGGAGGCGCAGATGCGCTTCTTAAGGATATAAAAACGGTGAACCGGAAATTAAGGGAGGATTTTCCGGGACTTCCACTTATCCTTTTTGGACACAGCATGGGTTCGCTTGCAGTGCGTGCATTTGCTTCAGAGCATGACAATTACATGGATATGCTGATTGTGTGCGGTTCTCCAAGTAAAAATCCGGCGAGACCTTTGGGAGAATTTATCGCCCGTTTTGAGAAAATACTGTTTGGTTCAAAACATAAGAGTCGTGTTCTGGAAATGCTTTCTTTTGGAAGTTTTGCGTCACGCTTTGCAAAGGATAAAAAATGTAAGGCATGGGTCTGTGCAAATCCTGAGGCCGCAAAAGCATATGAGGAATCAGAACTTTGTGGATTTACCTTCACAGATGACGGATACCTTGCGCTGTTTCAGTTGATGAAAAAAGCGTACGATGTGAAGAGCTGGCATTGTACGTTTCCGGAAATGCCGATTTTATTTGTAAGTGGTTCGGATGATCCCTGCATGGGAAATGTGAGAAAGTTTTCAAATGCGGTGTGGGATATGAGGCGTGCCGGATATAGGGATGTAAAAGGAAAGCTTTATCCGGGAATGCGCCACGAGATTTTAAATGAAAAGGACAGGCAGAAGGTTTACCGGGACTTAACGGGATATATGCGAAAAAAAGGATTCTGAGTTTAAAAAGACTCTTTTCCGGATATATATATAGTAAATGATAGTTATCTTTTGATTGCCGCAACATTTATGATAAAATCAGGAAAGGAGCAGCAGGTATGCAGAAAAAAGGCTGGATTCTTTTTCTTATTCTTCTTTGTGTGGCATTTCTTGTAAGTTGTAAAGGAAAAGAAGATACAGAGACAGATAGAGGAGAACTGGTAAGAGTGGAAGCCCTTCAGGAAGACACGGGGCTTCCATTTCATGAAACATATGAGTTTGGGAGACAGAAAGATTTATGAAAAGATTGTTAAAATATCTGAAAGGATATGAAAAAGAGACGATTCTCGCACCACTTTTTAAAATGCTTGAGGCAACGTTTGAGCTAATCGTGCCGCTTGTAGTAGCGGGAATTGTAGATGTGGGAATTAAAAACAGAGATACGGAGTACATATGGCGAGCCTGTATTTTGATGGTTGCTCTTGGCCTGATCGGGCTTGTATGTTCTCTCACTGCTCAGTATTTTTCCGCGAGAGCGGCAATGGGATTCAGTACAGGACTTCGAAAAGATATGTTTTCTCATATAGGAAAGCTTTCTTATAAAGAGCTTGACAGGTTGGGAACGCCTACATTGATCACAAGAATTACGAGTGATATTAACCAGGCACAGGCGGGAGTGAATCTTGTACTTCGTCTGTTTCTGCGCTCTCCGTTTATTGTGGCAGGGGCAGTTGTGATGGCATTTACGATTAATGTGAAGGTTGCTGTCATTTTTGTTGTGTCAGTTCCGCTGATTTCTATTGTGCTTTATGTCATTATGAAATGGACTGTGCCGATTTATAAGAGAGTACAGGCAGCGCTTGATAAAATTTCTCTTCTTACAAGGGAAAATCACGTGGGTGTCCGTGTTGTTCGTGCTTTTGGGAGACAAAAAGAAGAGACAGCAGCTTTTTCCGAGACAAACGATGAATATACAAAAATTCAGATTGCAGCAGGAAAAATTTCCGCTCTTTTAAATCCGGCAACCTGTGTGATCATGAACTTTGCAGTTATGGCAATTTTATGGCTGGGAGGAAAAGAAGTAAACAGCGGAAATCTGACACAGGGAGATGTGGTAGCTCTTGTAAATTATATGTCCCAGATTCTGATTGCTCTTGTTGCCCTTGCCAATCTGATTGTTGCGGTGACAAAGGCGCTAGCTTCTGCGGGAAGAATCAACGAAGTATTTGATACGCAGCCGGGACTTACAGATGCGGGGACAAAAGAGCAGAACTCAGAAACAGGAGCGCCTGCTGTGGAGTTTTCAGATGTGACGTTCACTTATGAGGATGCAAAAGCGCCTTCTCTTTCCCACATCAGTTTTCAGGTGATGCCGGGAGAGACAGTTGGTATTATAGGAGGAACCGGCTGCGGAAAATCTACACTCGTGAATCTCATCGGGCGTTTTTATGATGTGCAGGAGGGAGAAGTGCGGGTAAATGGAAATCCGGTAAAGAATTATCCGTTTTCGCAGCTTCGAAGAAAAGTGGGAATGGTTCCCCAACAGGCTGTATTATTCAAGGGAACAATCAGAGAAAATATGAGATGGGGAAAGGAAGACGCATCAGAGAAGGAAATTTTCCATGCGCTTTCAGTTGCCCAGGCAGAGGAATTTGTACGGGAAAAGCCGGAAGGTTTAAATACCATGATAAGCCAGGGCGGAACAAATCTTTCCGGAGGACAGAGACAGCGCCTTACCATTGCAAGAGCCCTTGTGGGAAATCCGGAAATCTTGATTCTTGACGACAGTTCATCTGCTCTTGATTTTGCAACGGATGCGGCTCTTCGAAGGGCAATCAGAAAAGAAACCGGGAAGATGACAGTTTTCCTTGTTTCTCAAAGGGCATCCTCTGTCCGTCAGGCAGATAAGATTCTTGTTCTGGATGATGGAGAGCTTGCAGGTGTGGGAACTCATCAGCAGCTTTTTGAAAGCTGTCAGGTATACAGAGAAATTTGTCTTTCTCAGTTATCAGAAAAGGAGGTAAAAGGAAGATGAAGCACAGAAAAACCGTAAAGCGTGTTTTTGAATATATTCGTCCCTATGGATTTAAGATTATAGAAATGCTGATTCTGGCAGTAATTACGGTTGCCTTTACCTTATACACTCCGATTTTGATCGGACGGGGAGTTGATTATATCGTAGGTCCGGGAGAAGTATGGAGCGAAAAACTTTTTAAAATTCTTTTGCAGCTTGGTGTTGTTATTCTGGGGACTGCTGTTTCCCAGTGGCTTATGAATCTGATTACAAATCAGGTTACATATCGTGTTGTGCAGGATATAAGAAGCCGTGCCTTTTCTCATCTGCAGGAAGTTCCGGTATCTTATATGGATGCCAGTCAACCAGGAGATATTTTAAGTAGGATCGTAGCGGACGTAAGCCAGTTTTCTGACGGACTTTTAATGGGATTTACCCAGTTGTTTACAGGTGTGGTAACGATTTTGGGCACAATTGGTTTTATGCTTTCTATCAGTGTGAAAATTTCACTTCTTGTAATTGTACTGACACCGGTTTCCCTTTTTGTGGCGAGCTTTATTGCAGGAAGAACCTTTCGTATGTTTAAAGAACAGTCAGAAAAGAGAGCGGAAATGACATCTCTTGTAGAGGAGATTGTAGGAAATCAGAAGCTTGTACAGGCGTTTCATTATGAGGAGAGGGCTGAGGAACGATTTGGAAAAGTGAATGAGGAGCTTCGTGTATGCGGAATTAAGGCTTTATTCTTTTCTTCTATCACAAATCCCTCCACACGTTTTGTAAATGGACTTGTGTATACCGGTGTTGGGATTATGGGAGCTTTCACTGTCCTTTCCGGAAGAATGACAGTAGGACAGCTTACCAGTTTTTTAAATTATGCAAATCAGTATACGAAACCGTTTAACGAAATTTCAGGTGTTGTGGCAGAACTTGAAAATGCCCTTGCCTGTGCAAATCGTATTTTTGAGTTTATTGATACTCAGGCAGAGAAGCCGGACGGTAAAGATGCCGTTACAATGGAACATGCAGAAGGAGAGGTAAAACTTACAAATCTTTCTTTTTCCTATCAGCCGGAAGTTTCCCTTCTTCAGGATATTAACATTCATGTGAAACCAGGTCAGAGAATTGCCATTGTAGGACCTACAGGATGCGGAAAAACAACAATCATCAATCTGCTGATGCGTTTTTATGATCCGCAGAAGGGACAGATTGCAGTAGACGGAACGCCTGCATTAAAAATTACAAGAGACAGCCTTCGGAAAAACTTCGGTATGGTTCTTCAGGATACTTGGCTGAAGGCAGGAACAATAAGAGAGAATATTGCATACGGAAAGCCGGATGCTTCTTTGGAAGAGGTGATGGAGGCTGCGAAAAAAGCGCATGCACACAGCTTTATCCGGCGTATGCCAAAGGGATACGATACTGTGATTTCAGAGGGCGGAGGAAATATTTCCCAGGGCCAGAAACAGCTTCTCTGTATAGCGAGGGTCATGCTGATGCGCCCCTCCGTTCTGATCCTCGATGAGGCAACATCCTCTATTGATACGCGTACAGAAGTTAAGGTACAGAAAGCATTTGAGGAACTTATGGAAGGAAGGACAAGCTTTATTGTAGCGCACCGTCTTTCAACTATTCAGGAAGCGGATTTGATTCTTGTTATGAAAGATGGTAATATAATAGAACAGGGCAGACACCGGGAACTGCTTGAGAAGAAGGGATTTTATGCACATCTTTACGAAAGCCAGTTTGCAGTGTCCTGAATAAAGAAAGACAGGAGAAAAAAATGGAAGAAAATAAGAAAGAAGAAGTGAAGGGTACGCAGGAAAAGAAAAAATTGTGGGAAACGCTTCCTGTTCGAAATTGTATGTTAATGTGCCTTGCAGGTCTTTACATTCTGTATACAGGATATAGACTTTGCAAAAATGTGATAGACGGTGTGGAAGGTGCAAGCTTTGGATTTTTTATCGTGGGCGTTGTTTTTCTTGTTCTTGCAGTAGGAATGTTGTATGTAGGAATTCGAGGAGTGCTTGCGGACGATAAGAAACAGAAGGCGGAGGCAGCTGCGGCAAAAGAAGCAGCAAAGGCAGAGAAAGCAGAGGAGATTTCTGAAACAGAAGAAAAGCAGAACGAAGCGGAAAAAGCAGCAGAGGAGCCGAAAGAAAAAGGAAAAATGTCCATAAGGGACAGGGCAAATCTGGCAGGACGACTTGCAGAAGAAGAGTCTGAAGAGGAAGTCTGATATATGAAACTTGTGATTACATTGTTAAAGCCTTTATCTTTTCTGCCGGCAATCCTTATGATGCTTTTAATATATGGATTTTCTGCACAGACAGGAGACGTGTCAGGTGAGCTTTCCTATAAAATCAGCTATCAGATTGTAGAGACGAAAAACGAGATACTGGGTACAAATAAAAGTTATGATGAGCTGGCGGCAGAGGCGGATTCCATTCACTATTATGTGCGTAAGGCGGCACACATGACGGAATACTGTGCTTTGGCAATTGCCATTTCCTTTCCTTTATATGTGTATAAAGTAAGAGGTATTTGGCTGGTGCTTCTGGCAGGAATGGTATGTGTGGGGTTTGCCGGACTTGACGAGTATCATCAGTCTTTTGTAGGAGGGAGAGGTCCTTCTATGAAAGATGTGGGTATTGACAGCATAGGCGCATTGATTGGGATTATTCTTGTACAGGCGTTCTGTTGGTCAACCTTACATAATCCGGCAGGAAAAAAGAGAAAAAAGAAGAAACACAGAAAATAGGGGGAGTCATGGACTCCCCTTTTGGTTTATGTCTTTCGGACATTCGCTCCACCGTACTGACTCATAATAAACTGTGCCAGTTTTGCATTTGGCTGGGTAATATTCACAGGATATTGTAATCTTTTTTCATAATTCCACATAGATTATCTGCAACCTCCTTCCTGTTCCCACGGAAATGGCTGTATTGTCCAGTTCCACATATCCTCCCGGCTGCAGGCAGCGGTATCGATGGTGAGAGGACCGAAGGAGGAAGCATATTCTTTAAGAAGGCGGTTTCGCTCCTCGCTTACTTCCTGGAAAAAAGCGAGTGCTTTTTCATCGCATGGATGGGTATCAAGAAAAAGGTGAATATCGTTGACTGCGAAGCTGACTTCATTGAGACGTTTTAAAAGTCCGGCTTTTGTCATAGAGGGATTACAGTTACTCATCGGCACACACCTCTCTTTCCGTAAAATGGTTTGCATAGTACAGGGAAAATAGTCCCCACAGAAAGTGCGTGATCAAGAGAAAACGTTTCTCCGAAGGTCTGACAGGGTACGTACGCCATAGCTGGCTCCAGATGCGCAAGATGAGAGTACATTTCTGCATCATGAGAAGGAGAGCCGGGCATCCGGCAGTTACACTTGGGTACATCCCTGCATGGACAGGAGTCGGGTGTCTGTTCCCTCATCTGGGGGAAGTCCTGCCTCATCATACCGCAGGTGCGGTTATAAGGACGGCAGCAGGAAGTGTTCATTTTATATCGTTCCATGAACAAAACCTTTCTTTTTTGGTTTACATTATATTGTATGACCAGTCTCTGAAATGGTGTTGCCAGGGGAGTCAGAAAAGCTTTCCAGAATGCGGTCAATGGATTTGTGAAGATACGGCTTATATTCTTCCAGGGAAACCGGCTGCTGATAAAGAATGCAGCTGTAGCAGGTTGCACCTGCCAGTTCGATAATGGTAAAAAGCATAAGCTCAGGATTTTGGTAGTTCACGCTGCTTTTAGAAAGAAGCTGCAGATAAGAATCGTAAAAGTGATAATCTTCATCTGGCATTTTTTCTTCAAAAGCTCCCTTAAATACGCCCCATGCCAGATTTTTAGCAATAAAAAGAAGCAGAGAGCGGTTTTTAGATAAAACGTCCAATATATAATCAATAATAAAATGGAGCTGTTCCTCGAAAGAGTGCAGCTCTGTTTTTTTCAGAACTTCATGCGCCTGAAAGAAAAGCTCGCAGGTTTTATGGGAAATCAGCTTGTTTCGAATATCATATTTATCCTGAAAATATAAATAAAAAGTTCCCTTTGCAACACCTGCTTTTGCCACAATGTCTGATATGGTAGTTTTTGCAAGACCTTTCGTTGTAAAAAGCTCAAAGGCAGTATTATAAAGAGCTTCTTTTTTTCTTTTTTTATTTGCTTCTAATTTTCCCATATGAAAACCTCCCTTACCTTTCATATTGTAAACAAAAGTGACTGAAAGTCAATATCCTATGTGACAAAAAAACTCTTCTTTAAAAATGACTATAGGTCAATTTGTTAAAATTATGTAAATTCTGAAAAACAATATTGACTATTAGTCATTTTTGAAGTATAACATTCCATGAAAAGAATACACTTATAAAAAGACGGACAGGAAAGAAGGAATAGGAAATGATAAAAGCAGGTAAGTGGATTGCCAAACACAAGAAACTGATTTTATTTATTGGACTTGTGCTTTTGGTGCCCTCTGTTTTCGGATATGTGTCCACACGGGTAAATTACGATGTGTTAAGTTACCTTCCGGAGACGCTGGAAACAGTAGAGGGGCAGGACATCATGGTGGATGAATTTGGAATGGGAGCTTTTTCCATGGTGGTAGTGGAAGATATGGGGCTAAAGGATGTAGCTGCTCTGAAAGAAAAAATTCAGAATGTAGACCATGTAGAAGATGTTCTCTGGTATGACAGTGTAATGGATTTAAGTGTTCCTATAGAAATGCTTCCCAAAGATTTAAAAGAGGGGCTTTTTAAAGGAAATGCAACAATGATGATTGCTCTTTTTGATAATACTACATCCTCGGATGAAGCAATGGATGCTGTGACAGAAATGCGCAGTATTGTATCGAAAAATTGTTTTATAAGCGGTATGACTGGTGTGGTAACAGACATCAAAGCTCTGGCTTTAAAGGAGATGCCGGTGTATGTTGTGATTGCAGGAGCGCTTTCTTTACTGGTGCTTTTCCTTGCGATGGATTCTCTTGTTGTTCCGATACTTTTTCTTTTAAGCATTGGAATTGCTATTATTTACAACATGGGAACAAATATATTTTTGGGAGAGATTTCCTATATTACCCAGGCTCTTACAGCGGTTCTTCAGCTTGGTGTGACGATGGATTATTCTATATTCCTTCTGAACTGCTACGAGGATAATAAGAAGCGTTTTCCGGGGGATAAGGACAGAGCTATGGCCCATGCGATTTCCAATACGTTTAAGTCTGTTGTGGGAAGCTCTGTTACTACAATTGCAGGTTTTATTGCCCTCTGTTTTATGACGTTTGCACTTGGAAGAGATATGGGAATTGTTATGGCAAAAGGCGTTGTAATCGGTGTAATCTGCTGCGTAACACTTCTGCCATCTATGATTCTTATCTGCGATAAGGCAATCGAAAAAACAAAACATAAGACCTTGCTGCCGAGCTTTGATAAAGTATCGGATTTTATTACGAAGCATCACCTTATCTGGATTGCGGCATTCCTTGTTCTTTTGTATCCTGCAATTCATGGAAATAATAATGTGGAAGTTTATTACAATATTGACACTTCCCTTCCGGCAAGTCTTCCAAGTAACAAGGCCAATAAGGAACTGGAAGAAGTATTTAATATGAATACGGTACATATGGTTCTTATGGAGAAAGGGCTGGATGGAAAAGAAAAGTCGGAGATGTTAAAGGAAATCGAAGATGTGGACGGTGTACAGTGGGCATTGGGACTGAATTCTTTTGTAGGTCCTTCCTTCCCGGAGAGCATGATTCCGAAAGATGTACGTTCGCTTCTGGAAAGTGACAATTATGAGCTGCAGTTTATATGCTCAGAGTATCGTTCTGCAACAAATGAAGTAAATAAACAGATTTCTGCAATACAGGATATTGTAAAAAAATACAGCCCCAAGGGTATGGTCATTGGAGAAGCTCCTCTAATGAAAGACCTGGCGGATGTAACAGATGTGGATTTGAAAAATGTAAATGTGATTTCTATAGCTGCAATTTTTGTAATTATTATGATTGTATTCAAATCCATTTCCCTGCCATTTATACTGGTGGCAGTTATTGAATTTGCTATTTTTGTAAACATGGCAGTCCCCTATTACCAGGGCATTACCTTACCGTTTGTGGCTGGTATTGTAATTGGTGCGATACAGCTCGGTGCTACTGTAGACTATGCGATTTTGATGACAAGTCGTTATCAGAGAGAAAGGCATCTGGGCAAAGGAAAGAAAGAAGCAATTTCCATAGCACACAGAACTTCCATGAAGTCCATTATTATAAGCGGATGCAGCTTTTTCGCAGCAACCTTTGGTGTAGGACTTTATTCACAGGTAGATATGATAAGTTCTATCTGTACACTTCTTTCCAGAGGAGCTGTCATCAGTACTGTTGTAGTGCTTCTGGTTCTTCCTGCCATGTTTATGATTTTTGACCCGATTATCTGTCATACTTCTATCGGTTTTCTTCCCCAAAAAGAGAAGGGAGACCCGGCAGGTCGCAGCAATAAGAAATAAAGAATGATGAGAAAAGGAGTTGTTTCATATGAACAGAAATAAAAAAATTGTGACAGCAACTATGGCTGCGGGAATGGCAGCAGTATTAAGTGCAGGCCCGATTGCGGCTGCTGGACAGAGTGCAGAGACTTTCGGAATTACAAAGGAAGAAACTGTGTATGTAAATGCGGGAGCAGACGGTGCAGTCAAAGAGGTAATCGTATCGGACTGGCTGAAAAATTCAGGAGGATCATCATCGGTTTCTGATGTATCTGACTTAAAAGATATTAAAAATGTAAAAGGTGATGAGAAGTTTCAGCAGAATGGGGAAAAGCTTACCTGGGATACAGAAGATGCAGATATATACTACCAGGGAACAACGACAAAGGAGCTTCCTGTAGCCGTGGAAATTAAATACTATTTAAGCGGAAAAGAGATAACTCCTGCTGATCTGGCTGGAAAAAGCGGGCATCTTAAAATGGTAGTTACATACAAAAATAAAGAAAAAACAGTGAAAAAGATTGCTGGGAAAAGTACAGATGTATATGCGCCTTTTGCGATGGCAACAGGAATGTTTCTTCCCACAGATAAATTTAAAAATGTGACCGTTGACAATGGAAAGGTTGTATCAGACGGGGACAGAAATATTGTGGTAGGTCTTGGGCTTCCGGGACTTTCCGACAGCCTGGATCTTGATGAGAAAATAAAAAAGGATATTGAGATTCCGGAAGGCTTTACGATTGAGGCTGATGTGACAGACTGCGAAATGGAAACCACATTTACCGTGGCGCTTACAGATCTTTTAGACGGGATAAACGTAGATGAGATTGACAGCATTGATGATCTGAAGGATTCTTTAAAAAAGCTTTCAGATGCTTCTCTTGAACTTGTAGACGGGACAAAAACTCTTTATGATGGAACGAGTGAGCTGAATACAAAATATAAAGAATTTGCAGACGGTGTATCACTGCTTCAAAGCGGAGCAAGGCAGCTCCAGAGTGGTTCGAAAGAGCTTCAAAGCGGAGCAAGTGCTTTAAAAACAGGCGTGTCTTCTTATACAGAAGGAGCAGATACTCTTGCTGCAGGTGTAATGCAATATACAGGCGGTGTTGGCACCATATCTGATAAATTAAAAGAGTATACAGATGGGGTAAGCAATCTCACAGGAGGAATCAGGGCGTATGTAGAAGGAAGCGGAAAACTCACAGACGGAGTGATTAAGTATACAGAAGGCGCAGCCGCTGTGGCAGATGGCATTACACAGTTTTCACAGCAGGCAAAACCTCTTGAGGAGGGGCTGAAGACTTTTACAGACGGAGGAAAGGTTTTTTCAGACGGAGCAGCAGCTTACGGAGCAGGAGCAGAAAAGCTTTCCGAAGGATTGAAAGTTCTGGAAGGTGGAGCGGGAACTCTTGCTCAGTCTGTGAAAGAATATACAACAGCGGGAGTTGGCGCATTAACAGAGGGAGCGAAGGCGCTTCCGGCAGGAATTGAAAAAATTCAGGCAGGCACAGAAACAGCAGAAGGTGCTGCAGGTACTCTGGCAGAGAAGAGCGGCAGTCTGCAGGCTGGTTTAAATGGTATATCTCAGACTCTCCGCGATGCAGCAGAATCAGCCGGAGGAAACTCTTCTGTAGATACTTCTGCCGTTACAAACGGGGCCGCGTCTGTGCAGAGCGGAGCAGATACAGTTTCAGCAGGACTTGATACAGCCAGCGCAGCAATTGATATATTGAGCGGTATTGATATGTCTCAGCTCGACGAGGGAACGCAGGCTGCAATCAGTGAGGCGATTGGCTGCATTTCCGGAGGCGTTGGTACGGCTCAGAGCGGACTTGGAAGCGTGTACAGCGGAGCGGAGGCAGTACAAAGTGGAGCAGAGCAGATTACAGGAGGAGATACTTCTCAGATTGCGGACGTTTTAAATCAGGCGGCAGACGGAATTGACCAGACGGCAGCCGGAGCAGGTGCGATTTCTTCGGGATTGGAAACGCTGGAAAGCAGTCTTGGTGCTTTAAATGAGGGTGCTTCCAAAGCACTGGAAGGCGCAAACGGACTTTCAGAAGGAGCTGCCGCCTTATCTGCAAAGGGAGAAGAACTGGCGCAGGGAGCAGAGCAGGCAGCAGAGGGAGCAAAAGCTCTCGTTGTCGGAGCAAAAGAACTGACAGACAGTACAGAAAAACTTTCAGCAGGGGCAGAAGCCTTAAAAGAAGGATTTTATGGAGAAAAAGGTCTTCAGGCAGGGATTGAGATGGCAGAAAGTGCATCTGAGGCACTTGTAAACGGCGCGTCTTCTTTAAAGAAATCAGGAACAGAATTAAAAGCAGGAGCAGAAGAATTAAAGAGCAATGACTATACACTGATCCTTGGTGCCGGAAAATTGGATTCCGCAACAACGCAGTTAAATGAAGGAATTTCCCAGATTGGAGGAGCAACAGAAGCGCTGCAAGAAGGCGCGTCAAAGCTTTCTGCAAACAGTGGTTCCTTAAAAAATGGAGCAGAAGCACTGGAACAGGGAACAGGAACTTTGGCAGGAGGCACAAATACCCTGGTATCCGGAACCAATACACTTGCGTCCGGAAGCAGTCAGGTACAGAACGGTATTAAAAAGCTGAATGATGGAGCGAAAGAGCTGAAAGAAGGTCAGGATAAATTTAATAAAGAAGGTGTTCAGAAGTTAAAAGATACGGTAGAAGACACTCTGGATTCTGTTCTCGACCGTCTTGAGGCAATTCAGGCAGATGATGTAGCGTATACTTCTTTTGCAGGAAAGTCGGATTCTATGAATGGAAACGTGAAGTTTATTATTGAGACAGAGCCGATTGAACTGCCGGAAGAATAGGAAAATAAGTAAAAGAATGTGTGAGAAGCTTACAATCAATTTCTTGCGTATGCAAGACGCTTCTGTTATAATAAAACGATGATACCGTAAATTATTAGAAAGTGTCAGGTGATACAATGGAAAGAACAGGGAAGTCTTCAAAAGCCTCCTTGCAGAAAAGCAGAAGAAAAGCCGTAAAAGCAGATTATTATGATTTCAGCCTTGTGGCAGTGGTTGTGCTTCTCACATGTTTTGGTCTGATTATGTTATACAGTACAAGCGCCTATACAGCAGAACTGCAGTTTGGCGATGATATGCATTTTTTTAAGAGACAGGCTCTTATCAGTGTGGCAAGTATTTTAGGTGCTCTTTTTATTTCGAGAGTTGATTATCATCTTCTTGTACATTTTAAGGGAATTTTGTATATTGCGGCGATGATTCTGATGGGGCTTGTGCAGACACCCCTCGGTGAGGAAGTAAACGGTGCCCGCCGCTGGCTTAAGCTGGGAATCCAGTTTCAGCCAGCAGAAATTGCAAAGATTGCAGTGATTGTTTGTCTCCCATACATGATCGTGGAGATGGGAAAGCGTATTAAGACGTTAAAAGCGTGCATGATACTGGGAGTTGCTGGAGGAGCCCTTGCTTTTGTTGCTTACGTTTTTACAGAAAACTTAAGTACAGCTATTATTATTTTCGGAATTACAGTGGGACTTATTTTTGTAGCTCACCCTGATACAAAAATTTTCCTTCTGATATTTGCGGCAGGTGCGTTTTTTGTACTTGGATTTGTTCTGTTTATTTCTGTGACAATGGATGCAGGAGCGACAGAGAACTTCCGTCTTCGCCGTATTCTCGTATGGTTACACCCGGAAGATTTTGCATCAGGATTGGGCTATCAGACCATTCAGGCTCTTTATGCGATTGGTTCCGGAGGACTTTTCGGGCGTGGACTTGGAAACAGTATTCAGAAACTTGGAAGTGTGCCGGAAGCACAGAATGATATGATTTTTTCTATTATCTGTGAGGAGCTTGGAATCTTCGGAGGGATTATCGTTCTTCTCCTTTTTGCATACCTTCTTTACCGGCTGTTTTTTATCGCGCAGAATGCGCCGGATCTTGTAGGCTCTCTTATGGTGACGGGAATTTTTATTCATATTGCCCTTCAGGTTATCTTAAACATTGCGGTTGTATTAAATCTTATGCCGAATACGGGTATTACTCTTCCGTTTATCAGCTATGGAGGCACATCGGTGGTCTTTTTGATGTCGGAAATGGGGCTTGCCTTAAGTGTGGCAAGACAAATTAAATTTCAGGATTCTTCTGTGCATATGTAACAAATATTGGAAAATGTCTTGACAAAGTATATCGCAGAATATATAATTTGGGCATTAAAAGGATTATAAGAACAGGTTTTATAAAGGAGAAAAGACAATGTTAGAAAAAATGCAGGAAATGTTATCACAGCAGTTAAACTGTGATGCAGACACAATTACACCGGATACTTCTTTTAAAGATGATTTGGGAGCAGACTCCCTGGATCTTTTTGAGCTGGTTATGGCTCTTGAAGATGAGTATAATATTGAAATCCCTTCAGAGGAGCTCACTGACTTAAATACAGTGGGAGATGTAATTGAGTACATGAAAAGCAAAGGCATTGATGCTTAAGTCCTGTTTTCCCGCGGATTTTCCGCGGGATTTTTTTTGCCTTTTTACAATACGTGATTATGTAGGTTTTTGGTTGAAAAAGAAGGCATTCGAAGGTATAATATTACTATAAAACTTTGAGAAAGGGTGGGGAATATGAAAGAAAAATATGCGGAAAAACTCGATTATTTGAAACAGGCCATAGAGAGCAGCGATTATATGGTATGCCTTAGCGGAAGGTGTGTAAGTGAAGACTGTGGATGTGTGAATTTTCGGAGCGAGGAAGATGCGGTAAATTCAGAAATTACATATGGATATTCTCCGGAAGAGATGTTTAACCCTACATTTTTTAATACAAGAACGGAACAGTTTTATGAATTTTATAAAAATCATATGCTGAGGAATCTGGGGGAGATTCAGGAAGGGCTTTTTAAACTTCGGAAAATGGAAGAAAGCGGAAAATTAAAGTGCGTGATTACAAGAGATATTTTTTCCATTCCGGGAAGAGCTGGATGTAAGAATGTATATGAAATACACGGAAGTATATATGAAAATGTCTGCTCTCACTGTGGAAGAAAATATCCCATTGAATATATACAGAAAAGCAAAGGTATTCCAAAATGCGAAAGCTGTGGAGCCATTGTTCGGCCGGGCGTATATATGATGGGAGAAATGGTGGATAACTGTGTGATTTCCAGGGCGGCAGAAGAAGTTCAGAAAGCAGATACACTTCTCGTATTGGGCTGTAATTTAAAGGCTCCGCTTCCGGAAACATTTCTCAAATATTTTAAGGGGCAGCATCTGATTCTTATAAATCAGGAAGAGCATTTTGCAGATGAGATGGCAGATTTGGTAATTCATGGAAAACCAGTGGACATTTTGAAGGATTTAGGTATATAATAAAAAACCGAAAGTATATAGCAAGAAAGCAGGAGAAGAGACTATGAGTAAACTCAGAACAAGATTTGCACCAAGCCCAACAGGAAGAATGCACGTGGGTAATTTAAGAACCGCATTATATGCATATTTGATCACAAAGCATGAAGGTGGAGATTTTATTCTCCGCATTGAAGATACAGATCAGGAGCGCTATATGGAAGGCGCTGTGGATATTATTTACCGTACAATGGAAAAGACAGGGCTTCTTCACGATGAAGGCCCGGATAAAGATGGGGGCGTGGGTCCTTATGTACAGAGCGAGCGTCAGGCGTCAGGTATTTATCTGAAATATGCTCAGCAGCTTGTAGAGCAGGGAGACGCATATTATTGTTTCTGTCAGAAAGAAGAACTGGAAAATATGAAACGCGTAGTGGCAGGAAAAGAAATTTCCATCTACGACAAACGATGCCTGAATCTTCCGAAAGAAGAGGTACAGCGCCGACTGGATGCAGGAGAGCCGCACGTAATCCGTTTTAATATGCCTGCGGAGGGAACAACAACCTTCCATGATGTAATTTACGGAGATATTACTGTAAACAATGAAGAGCTGGAAGACTTGATTCTTATTAAATCTGACGGGTATCCTACATATAACTTTGCAAACGTAGTAGATGACCATCTGATGGGGATTACACATGTAGTAAGAGGAAATGAATACCTTTCTTCTGCTCCAAAATACAACCGTATTTACGAGGCATTTGGCTGGGATATTCCGGTGTATGTACATTGTCCGTTGATTACAGATGAGACACATCAGAAATTATCCAAGCGTTCCGGACATTCTTCTTATGAGGATCTTCTGGAGCAGGGATTTGTATCAGAGGCAATTGTAAATTATGTGGCTCTTCTTGGTTGGAGTCCTTCTGACAATCGTGAAATTTTCACTCTTTCCGAGCTTGTTGAAGCGTTTGATTATCATCACATCAACAAATCACCAGCAGTATTCGATATTCAGAAGCTTCGTTGGATGAACGGAGAGTACATTAAGAAAATGGACGCAGAAGAATTTTATGAAAAAGCGCTTCCATACATGAAAGAGGTTCTGAAAAAAGATTACGATTTCCGTAAAATTGCGGGAATGGTACAGACAAGGATTGAGACCTTCCCGGATATTCCGGAGCTTGTAGATTTCTTTGAGGAAGTACCGGAGTATGACTCTGCTATGTACTGCCATAAGAAAATGAAAACAACTGAGGAAACTTCTCTCAATGTGTTAAAGGAGATTCTTCCTGTTCTTGAAGAGCATGCGGATTACACAAATGACCCGTTATTTGCGGCTCTTTCCGCTTTTGTGAAGGAAAAGGGTTATAAAAACGGATACGTTATGTGGCCTCTTCGTACTGCAGTTTCCGGAAAACAGATGACACCTGCCGGTGCCACAGAAATTATGGAAATCATCGGTAAGGAAGAAACGATAAAAAGAGTGAAGGCAGCTATTGAAAAACTGGAAAACAGATAAAATATGAAGAAAAATCCATCTCAGCTACGGGCAATCGCTCACCTGTCAGGACCTATGATGGTCCTGGCAGGCCCCGGTTCGGGGAAAACTTCCGTTATTGTGGAAAGAACTGCATATTTGACCCGCGAAGGCGGAGTTTCGCCTTCCTCCATTCTTGTTGTGACCTTTTCGAGGGCGGCAGCAGCAGAAATGAAGGAACGTTTTCTTGCGTTTACAGATCAGGAGAAAACTGGCGTTACATTCGGGACTTTTCACGGAGTATTCTACGGGATTTTAAAACAGGCGTATGGATTTGGTGCGGGAAATATTCTGTCTGAGGAGGAAAAACGGGAGATTTTACAGGAGCTTATACTGGAATACGGACAGGAATTATCGCAGGAAGGGGATTTTCTTGATGAGGTGGCAAAAGAGATCAGCCTTGTAAAAAATGAAAGGATTTCTCTTCGTCATTATTATTCCTCCTGCTGTCCGGACGAGGTATTTAAGCAGATTTTTCATGGGTATAAAAGGGCACTTACAGAGAGAAGAAAATTAGATTTTGACGATATGCTTCTTTTCTGCTATGAATTGTTTGACAAGAGAAAGGATATTCTTGAAGGCTGGAGACGGAAATTCCAATATATTCTTGTAGATGAGTTTCAGGATATAAACAGGCTTCAGTACGATGTGATCAAAATGCTGGCAGCGCCCTTAAATAATCTTTTTATCGTGGGAGATGACGACCAGTCTATCTATCATTTCCGTGGGGCTCGACCGGAAATTATGCTGAATTTCACAAAAGATTATCCCAAAGCGGAAACGGTGCTTTTGAATATAAATTACAGATGTACGGAAAATATTTTAAATACAGCTGTACGAGTCATTAACCATAATAAAAAGCGGTTCAAAAAAAGGCTGACTGCTTTTCATCAGGCAGGCATTCCTGTGAGGTGTCTGGAATTTCAAAATACAAGAGAAGAGTATATGGCAGTTGTCCGTGGGTTAAAAAAAAGAATGGAAAAGGGAGAGCGTCTTGAGGATACAGCTGTTCTTTTTCGTACCAATCAGGAGGCAGAAGGACTTGTGGGGGCGCTTATGGAATACCAGGTTCCTTTTACTATGAAAGAGCAGCTTCCCAATCTTTTCCGTCATTGGATCTGCCGGAATATGCTTGCATATATGAAAATAGCGGGAGGGGACAGAAGCAGAAAGATATTTCTGGAAATTATGAATCGTCCAAACCGGTATATTGCAAGAGAAAGCCTGACGGATACCATGGTTTCCTTTGATAAACTCCGGGAATTTTATAAAGAGAGAGACTGGATGTGTGACAGAATCACCACGCTGGAAACCCAGCTTCGTATTTTATCGTCTCTTGCTCCCTTTGCGGCCATTAATTTTATCAGAAAAGCAATGGGGTACGAGGAATATTTAAGAGAGTACGCTCAGTATCGGAAAATCAGACCGGAGGATCTTCTTGAAGTTTTGGACAGAATCCAGGACAGTGCGAAGGAGAAAAAAAGTCTGGAAGAGTGGGAAGATTATATCAGAGATTACACAGAGAGTCTGAAAGAGCAGGCGAAGAAGCAGGAGGTAAAAAGAGAGGGAGTTGTGATCTCCACTCTTCATGCAGTGAAAGGCCTTCAGTATGACAATGTGTTTATATTAAATGTAAATGAAGGAAGCATCCCATACAAAAAAGCTGTATTAAAAGAAGCTCTTGAGGAGGAACGACGTCTTTTTTATGTTGGAATGACCAGGGCAAAAAAGGAGCTTACTCTGTGCTATGCGGAGAGGCAGTTTGAAAAAGAATGGGAGCCGTCCCGTTTTCTTGAGGAGGCAGGATTATGAATGGAGTTATTTATTATACAAAGATAAAAGAAGAATATGCAGGTAAAAATATGGAGCATATGATAGGGGAAAAGCTTCTGGAAAAGGGACTTTTAAAAGAATACGGACTAAATTTAAAATACGAGCCCAGAAGCAAGGGAGAACATGGAAAGCCCTTTTTTACCCTTCAGCCGAAAATTCATTATAATATCAGCCATTCCGGGAAATATGTTCTATGTATTTTAGCGGGACAGGAAGTGGGAATTGATATACAGTTTCACAAAGAGGTGGACTACGGACGCTTTCTGGATCGTATGGTTTCAGAAGAGGTGAAAAAAGAAATCCTGACATCAGAAAATGTAAAAAAAGCTTTTTTTGATCAGTGGGTTTTAAAAGAAGCATACATAAAATGGACAGGAGAGGGATTTTCACGAAGTCTCCTTACTGCCGGGGAAGAAAAAGGATTTTATAAACTTCTGGATGTAGAAGAAGGATATAGCGCCGCGTTCTGGTGTGCGGTACCGATGGACATTCGATGGGAATATGAAGAGACAGTGCTTTAAAAAGAAGGTACTAAATCAGGATTGTCCACATATATTAAAACTAAGAGGTGAGACAAATGGAAGCAATGCAGGTTCAGAATCTGTTTGCCGGAAGCATTCGAAATCAGCTTTTGGATGCGAACCTTGATTACGATAAATTATATGAAATACGACTGCGTGTAGGGAGACCGCTTTTTCTTACATATGACGGAGGAGAGTGTTTTCTTAGAAACAGAGGGGAAGAACCTTATGTTGTGACACAGGAAGATTTAAAGGAAACTCTTGAATATGTAACCGGCTACTCGCTTTATGCTTACGAAGAGGAAATACGTCAGGGCTTTATCAGTGTCCAGGGAGGGCACAGAGTAGGGGTGACGGGAAAAGTAATTTTGGATGGTGGAAAAATCCGCGGTATGAAATATATTTCCTGTATCAATGTGCGCCTTGCTCATGAAATCCAGGGTTGTGCAGAGGAGGTTATGCCATATATCCAGACAAAGGACTGGGTGGCGCATACCCTGATTATTTCTCCGCCCAGATGTGGAAAGACTACTCTGCTTCGCGATATTATCCGACAGATAAGCAATGGAAGAGAAGGGATTCCCGGACAGACAGTGGGAGTGGTAGATGAAAGATGTGAGCTTGCAGGCTGCTATCAGGGGGTTCCCCAAAATGATGTGGGAATGCGCACTGACGTGTTGGACGGTTGTCCGAAGGCAGAAGGAATGCAGATGCTCATTCGTTCCATGTCCCCATCTGTTGTTGCCGTGGATGAGCTTGGAAGGGAAGAAGATTTCCGGGCTGTCGAAGCTGTGATACACTGTGGATGTAAGCTGATTGCAACGGCACATGGAAATTCGCTAGAGGACGTTCTTGCGCAGCCCTTTTTTCAGAAGCTTGTGGAGGAGCGAGTTTTTGAAAGATATATCCTTCTAGGAAAAAGAGAAAGGGCAGGAATCATAGAGGGAATCTATGACGGAAATGGAGAGTTATGCAAAAATCAGTGGGAATGCTCCTGATTATTTTTTCCTGTGCAGGGCTTGGCTTTGGGCAGAGTCTGCGTCTTACGGGAAGACTTCGTACTCTGGAAATGATGAAGCGCATGATTGTGCTTTTAAGAGGGGAGATTCGTTTTGGAAACGCTTCCCTTTGTTCTGCTTTTTACGAGGCGGGAGGAAAACTTAAGGAACCCTTTGGCAGTTTTTTGCGAGAGGTTTCCGGAAAGCTTTCGTCTCTTGGGGGCAGGAATTTTGAAAGTGTGTACAGAGAGTGTGCACAGAACTATATGAAACTCCTCAATATTCAAAAAGAGGAGGAAGAACTTTTCTTTTCCCTGGGGAGTCGCCTGGGGTATCTTGATCTGGAAATGCAGATGAAAGAGCTTCTGCTCTATGAGGAGGAGCTTACACGCCGCACAGAAGAACTTCGCCGGGAAATGCCGGCAAAGAAAAAGGTGTATGAAAGTCTTGGGATTCTTGGAGGGATTTTGCTTGCCGTCCTTGTATGGTAGCCAGGGCGGAAAGGAGGCGTGTTTGGAGGTCAGCATTATCTTTAAAATTGCAGCTGTGGGAATCCTGGTCTCCGTTCTTTCACAGATTCTCAAACACAGCGGAAGGGAAGAGCAGGCATTTCTTGTAAGTCTGGCGGGACTTTTAATTGTACTATTCTGGATTGTTCCATATATTTATGAGCTTTTTGAAAATATTCAGCAGTTGTTTACGCTGTAAAAAAGGGGCATATATGGATATTGTCAAAATTTCTCTGATTGGTGTGGGAGGCGTAATGCTTGGTTTTCTGCTCAAAGGTACGAAGCCGGAATACGCTTCTTTTATTACAATGGGAATCGGTGTGATCATACTGGGACTTGCAGTTGGAAAAATTTCCTATTTATTCGAAGCCTTGCATGAGATTCAGAAAAATCTTCCTGTAGATGGAAAGCATATTTCCACTCTTGTAAAAATGCTGGGAATTACATATATCGGTCAGTTTTCTTCCGGTATATGTAAAGATGCGGGATATGGGGCGACAGGCACGCAGATAGAGCTTTTTTGCAAGCTTTCCCTTATGATTTTAAGTATGCCGGTTCTTCTTGCTCTTTTACAGACCATACAGGAGTTTTTTGTATGAAAAAAATATTGGGTACAGTGATAGTTTTTCTTTTTTCTGCTCTGATTTTTTCTGTCCCTGTAAAAGGGGAGGAGAAAATTACAGAGGAACTGATAAAAAAGATGGAATTTGATGAGGTGCAGGATATGTTAAACGAAATGCTGGGAGAAGGAAGCTTTTCTTTTTCCGGGGCATTGAAAAAATTGGTGACAGGAGAAGAGGCATTTTCAAAAGAGGCGGTGCAGGAATTTCTGCATGGCCTTTTTTTTTCTGGTTTGTCCAGAGCAAAAACATTGTTTTTCCGGATTCTGCTCCTTATTTTGCTCTCTTCTATATTCGCAGGGTTCGGCGAGGTGTTTGATGGAGGGCAGGTGGGGGAAATTAGTTTTTATGTGGTGTATCTGCTGCTGTTTGCTATGCTTATGGACTCTTTTTCTGCTCTGTGTGTCAGTCTGTACGAAAATTTGTCCTGGCTTTCCAGGTTTATGAAGGTGTTGTCCCCTGCCTATTTTCTTGCCGTGGCAGCTTCATCCGGAGGGACGACAGCTGCCGTTTTTTATGAGGGGGTTCTTCTTCTTGTGTGGTTGATCCAGTGGATTCTTTTAACGGTTCTTCTGCCGGGAATCCATATATGTACGGTAGTCCGGTTTGTAAATAATCTTTCCAGAGAGGAGATGCTTGGGAAGCTTTCCGAGCTTTTGGAGACAGGCATAAACTGGGGATTAAAAACGCTTCTCGGCCTTGTGATCGGGCTTCAGGTTGTAAAAAATCTGGTGGCACCTGTGATGGATTCTTTAAAAAGAAGCGTGGTTGGAAAGACGGCAGGCGCTATTCCGGGAGTGGGAAATGCGGTAAATGCAGTGACGGAGCTTATTGTAACAGGCGCTGTTCTTGTGAGGAACAGTCTTGGAATCGTGGTAATGCTTGCACTTCTTTTGGCAGGGGCGGGACCGGTGATTCATTATGGAATGTTATCTCTTTCATATAAGTTTTTGGCGGCTGTGGCACAGCCTGTATCTGATAAAAGGATTGTGGGTTGTTTAAGTACAATGGGAGAGAGCTGCGGGCTGTTGCTTCGCCTTCTCCTTACGGTGGACGTACTCTGTATGCTGACCTTTATTATTCTCATGGTAAGTTTCGGAGGAGGACCTTAAACATTTATGAAAGAAGAGATTTATTCATGGATTAAGAATCTTGCGGTTTTTTATATTCTTCTTACGACAGTAGTTCATCTTGTGCCGGATAAGAAATATGAGAGATACGTCAGGCTCTTCATGGGGCTTCTCCTGGTTTTTATGCTGATTACGCCTGTGTTTGTTCTTCTTGGAAAAGGAGAAAAGCTTCTTGCGGATTTTCAACTTTATTATGAGGAAGAGACGGCTGTTATGAAGGAGAAAGAGCTTTCCAATCTTCAGGAAATTTATTTAAAAAAAGGGTGGCAATGGGAAATAGAAGAAAAAATCAGGGGTTCTTTGAAAGAAAAAGGCATATATCCGGGTGAGGTGGAAGTAGATATAGAAGGGGAAGATGTGGGGGCAGTTCTTTATATGCGGGAGATGCCGGATGAGGAAGAGAAAGGAAGGATAGAAAGTGGAATGGAAGTCTGCGGGTTTAAGAAAGGAACGTTTGAAGTCAGGACTTTTGAACATGAGCCGACAGCAGTGGGTGGTTCTGCTCCTTCTGGGGCTTCTGCTGGCAGTGGCAGCCCTTCCGGTATCTCATGAGGGACAATCGAAAAAGTGGAATGAAGAGGAAGGGACAGTGGAAAAAACAGAGCTTGAAAAGAAGCTGGAACATTTTCTTTCCAATGTGGAGGGAGTGGGAGAGACAGAGGTGGTTCTTATGATAACGGAAGGTGGGAGTTTTGGAAGTGATGAGAGAGTAAAGGTTACAGGAGCGCTTGTATCAGCAGAAGGCGGAGAGAATCCAACTACTGTACAGAAGATTCAAGATGCTGTACAGGCATTATTTCAGATAGAAGCCCATAAAATTAAAATAATGAAAAGAAAATGAGGAGAGAAAAAGTGAAAAAAATTATGAAAAAAAATCAGGTGATTATCACCTCCCTTGCAATTTTGATTGCAGTAGCCGGTTATCTGAATTTTGCAGATGTAAACTTAGGTTCTAAAGATAAAGAGGCAAGTACGGACAGCAGCAGTATTTTGGAAGATGTAGATTATGATATTTCAGAAGAGACGGCACTTCTTGAGGAAAACGGAGAAGAAATCGGCGAGCCCCTGGCGCAGGACACCGGTACTCCGGGCGAGGCGGTACTTACCGGCGCTTCCAGTTTTGCAGCACAGGCAAAATTAAGCAGAGAGCAGGTGCGCTCCCAGAATAAGGCGGAACTGCAGGAAATTATAAGCAGCGAAGAGATTGGTGATGAGCAGAAGCAGACGGCAGTCAATACAATGGTGGCTATGACGGAGCTTACAGAAAAGGAAGCTGCGGCAGAGCTTCTTCTTGAAGCGAAAGGTTTTTCCGATGTGATTGTAAATCTCACTGGAGAGACAGCAGATATAGTAGTTCCTGACAGCACTTTGGAAGAGGCAAAGCTGGCACAGATTGAAGATATTGTAAAGAGAAAAACAGGAATTGCTGAGGAGAATATTGTAATTACACCTTTAAGTCAGAGCGATGAGACGGTTGTGGAAGAACCGGCTGCAGAGGAATCATATGAGGAAGAGTCTTACGAAGAAGGGGAGGAAGCCTCTTCAGAAGAGATAAGCGAGACAGAAATCCCTTGACAGTAAAGCCTTCCATATACTAGAATAGGAATGCTGTAAAAATATTGACAAGTGAACGAAAAAGAGAGTATAGGAGGCCAGACGTGTCGAAGTATACGAAAGAAATAGAAAAAAGAAGAACCTTTGCCATTATCTCCCACCCGGATGCCGGCAAAACAACCCTGACAGAAAAATTCCTGCTGTATGGCGGGGCAATTAATCTTGCCGGAAGCGTAAAAGGCAAGGCAACTGCCCGCCATGCAGTTTCAGACTGGATGGAGATTGAAAAAGAGAGAGGTATTTCCGTTACCTCTTCTGTTCTCCAGTTCCATTATGACGGATACTGTATCAATATCCTGGATACACCGGGACACCAGGATTTCTCTGAAGATACCTACCGTACCCTTATGGCAGCGGACTCTGCCGTGATGGTAATTGACGCATCGAAAGGTGTTGAGGCGCAGACAAGAAAGCTTTTTAAAGTCTGTGTTATGCGCCATATCCCTATTTTTACTTTTATCAATAAGCTGGACAGAGACGCAAACGATACCTTTGATCTTCTGGACGAAATCGAAAAAGAGCTTGGGATTGCCACCTGCCCTGTAAACTGGCCGATCGGCTCAGGAAAGAAGTTCCGCGGTGTGTACGACAGAAATACAAAGAAAGTTCTCACTTTCACAGATACACAGAAGGGAACAAAAGAAGGTATTATAGAAGAAATCGATCTGGACGACACAAGAGCGGACGAAGTTATGGATCCGGAACAGAAGGAACAGCTTCTTGAGGAAATCGAGCTTCTTGACGGAGCAAGCGCAGATTTTGACCAGGAACTTGTAGATAAGGGAGAACTGACGCCTGTATTTTTCGGCTCCGCTCTTACAAACTTTGGTGTGGAGACATTTCTGGAGCATTTCCTTGCAATGACAAGCTCTCCGCTTCCGAGAAACGCAGACTGCGGTCCGGTTGACCCGATGGACGATGATTTTTCCGCGTTTGTATTTAAAATCCAGGCAAATATGAACAAGGCGCACAGAGACAGAATCGCCTTTATGCGTATCTGTTCCGGAAAATTTGACGCTTCAGAGGAAGTGTACCACGTACAGGGAGAAAAGAAGATGCGTCTTCTGCAGCCTCAGCAGATGATGGCGGAGTCACGCCACGTTGTGGAGGAAGCTTACGCAGGCGATATTATCGGTGTGTTTGACCCGGGTATTTTCTCCATCGGAGATACCATCTGTGCTCCCGGAAAGAAATTCGCATTTGAAGGAATCCCTACATTTGCACCGGAACATTTTGCGAGAGTGCGCCAGATTGACACTATGAAGAGAAAGCAGTTTGTAAAAGGAATCAATCAGATCGCCCAGGAGGGTGCAATTCAGATTTTCCAGGAATTTAATACAGGTATGGAAGAGATTATTGTGGGCGTGGTTGGCGTTCTGCAGTTCGATGTTTTAAAATACCGTCTGGAAAATGAATATAATGTGGAGATCCGTCTGGAAAATCTTCCGTATGAGCATATCCGCTGGATCGCGAATAAGGACGAGGTTAAGGTAGACAAGATCGTGGGAACTTCTGATATGAAGAAGGTCACAGACCTTAAGGGAAATCCGCTGCTTCTTTTTGTGAACGCATGGAGCGTTGGCATGACAGAGGACAGGAATCCGGATTTAATCCTGACGGAATTCAGTAAATAACCCTTTTATTTTGTTGGATAATTTGGTATAATATAAATAATTATTCAGAAGAGACTGCTTCGCACAGAACAGGCGGAGAATATAATTCTCAGGAGGGCTTATTATGGCGGAAAAAAGGACAACATATAAAATACAGGATTTAGGCAAGGTAGGAGAAGTTCATATTGCAGATGAGGTAGTTGCCATCATTGCAGGACTTGCTGCAACAGAGGTGGAAGGTGTTGCTTCTATGGCAGGAAACATTACAAATGAGCTGGTAAGCAAGCTCGGTATGAAGAGCCTGTCAAGGGGCGTGAAGGTAACTGTGCTGGAAGGTGTGGTAACAGTAGACCTTTCTCTTAATATTGAGTATGGCAAAAACGTTCTTGAGACAAGCAGAACCGTTCAGGAGCGTGTGAAGACATCCATTGAAAATATGACGGGACTGGAAGTAGCAGATGTAAATATCCACATTGCCAGTGTTGATATGGAGAAAGAAAAAGGAAAGTAATTCTTTCCTTTTTTTACTATAAGAGAAGCAGGAGGATACAATGCGACAGAGAGATTTAAGAGAGCACGTTTTTAAACTGCTGTTTATGACAGAATTTAATACACAGGAGGAGATGCCGGAGCAGCTTTCCATGTATCTGGAAGGGATCGAGGAGGTTTCCGGAGAAGCACAGGAGAAGATCCAGGAAAAGTACCGTCAGGTTCTTTTTCATACAGAAGAGATCGATACGCTTTTAAATGAGACAAGCAGGGGCTGGAAGACAAAGAGAATGAGCCGCGTGGATCTTACTGCGCTTCGTCTTGCCGTGTATGAGATGAAGTACGACGAAAAGATTCCGGTGGGAGTTGCCATCAATGAGGCAGTAGAGCTTGCAAAACGTTTCGGAGGCGATACTTCCGGTTCTTTTGTAAACGGAATCCTCGGAAAGATCGCATCTGCGGAGGAACAGAAGACAGAAGAAGACAGACAGACGGAGAATGTGGAATCAGAAGCATGAAAAATGTATATTCTGTAGGTCAGGTAAACAGGTATGTAAAAAATATGTTTACCCAGGATTTCTTTTTACAGAAAGTGTATGTAAAAGGGGAAGTGTCCAACTGCAAGTACCATACAAGCGGGCATATTTATTTTTCACTGAAAGATGAGACAGGGACCATAAGCTGCGTCATGTTCGCAGGACAGAGACGTGGCCTTGGTTTTTCTATGAAAGATGGAGATAAGGTGGTCGCAGGCGGAACAGTCGATGTATATGAGAGAGACGGACGATACCAACTTTATGCGAAGGAGATCACCCTGGAGGGGGCGGGAGATCTTTATGAAAGATTTCTTGCTCTGAAACAGGAACTGGAAGAGATGGGAATGTTTGCCCAGGAGTACAAACAGCCGATTCCTCCGTTTGTGCGAAAACTTGGAGTTGTCACAGCACCGACAGGAGCTGCTGTTCAGGATATACGAAATGTGTCTCTTCGGAGAAATCCTTATCTGCAGATTATCCTCTATCCTGCCCTTGTTCAGGGAGAAGGAGCGGCCGAAAGTGTGGCAAAGGGAATCCGAATGCTTGATGAGGCCGGGGTAGATGTGATCATCGCAGGAAGAGGCGGCGGTTCCATTGAAGATTTGTGGGCGTTTAATGAAGAAGTTGTAGCGCGCGCGATTTTTGAATGCAGAACGCCAGTGATTTCCGCAGTTGGTCATGAGACGGATTTTACCATTGCAGATTTTGTGGCAGATCTGCGCGCTCCCACGCCGTCCGCGGCAGCAGAGCTGGCTGTATATGATTACAGAAGTGTGTTAGAGGCAGCCGGTTCCTTAAGGGAGCGGCTGCATCGTGCCATGTGGGGAAAAACAGAGCTTTTCCGGGAACGGCTTTCCGGTTATCAGACGAAGCTTTCTTATGTCAGTCCGCAGAACCGGTTAAGAGAGGACAGGCAGAGGCTGATTTCTTTAGAGGAAGCTTTGGAAACGGCAATGAATTTAAAAATAAAAGAAGAAAGACAGAGACTTTCTGTTTATCTGGAACGGTTTTCCGGGCTTTCCCCTTTGAAAAAGCTGAATCAGGGATATTCCTATGTGGCAGATGAGAGGGGAAAAACGGTTACAAGTGTAGATGGAATAAAGGAAAAAGACAGACTTTTTATCTCTGTGACAGATGGAACAATAGAGACTGAAGTTAGCAGTATCAGGAAGGAAACAGAACAATATGGCAGATAATAATGAAAAAACCATAAAGGAAGTGTTTGAAGAACTGGACGTTTTAGTGGAGCGTTTAGAGGATCGGGAAACTTCCCTGGAGGATTCTTTCCGTCTTTATCAGGAAGGCATGGGGCTTTTGAAATACTGCAGTGAAAAGCTGGATACGGTGGAGAAAAAGATGCTGCAGATAAATGAGGATGGGACATTCTGTGAATTTTCAAGATAAATTAAAAGAAAAGACAGGCAGAGCCGAGGAGATTATCAGGAAATATCTTCCGGATGAAGAGGGCTTTGCTGTAAATATGGCGCAGGCAATGAATTACAGTATGCTTGCAGGGGGGAAACGCCTGCGTCCCCTGCTTATGGAAGAAACATATCGTCTGTTTGGCGGAGAAGAAAAAGTAATCGAGCCTTTTATGGTGGGAATGGAAATGATACATACCCATTCTCTGATTCACGACGATCTTCCGGCTATTGATAATGACGATTACAGGAGAGGGCGTCTTACCACGCATAAGGTATATGGAGAGGCGATGGGGGTTTTAAGCGGCGCAGCTCTTTTAAATTACGCCTATGAGGTAATGCTTCAGGCATTTGCTCTTACAAAAGAGAGCGAGAGAGTTGTAAAGGCACTGACTCTGATGGCGAATAAAACAGGCATTTATGGAATGTTGGGCGGTCAGAGTGTAGATGTGGAAAACGATGGCAAGCCTCTTACAAAAGAAATGCTGGATTATATTTACAGAAATAAAACGTCTGCTCTGATCGAGGCGTCTATGATGACAGGAGCAATTCTCGCAGGGGCAGGTGAGCAAGAAGTGGAGATCATCGGTGAGGCAGCCGGAAAAATCGGTCTTGCATTTCAGATCCAGGACGACATTCTTGATGTCACAAGCACGGAGGAGGAACTGGGAAAACCGGTCCACAGCGATGAAAAAAACAATAAAGTAACGTATGTAAGCCTGTTTGGGATTCAGGAGGCGTCCGAACAGGTAAAGAGGCTTTCGGAGGAGGCAGTTTCTCTTATCCGCGGGCTTTATCAAAAAAATGAATTCCTGTGTACGCTGATTCAGGAGCTTGTAAGCCGCAGGAAGTGAAAGAAGGATACCAATGATTCTGGATAAAATAAAAAAGCCAAATGATATTCACAAAATCGCATTGGCAGATTTTCCTCAGCTTGCAGAGGAAATCCGAAATTTTCTATTGGAATCTGTAAGTGAAACAGGAGGACATCTCGCCTCGAATCTGGGCGTGGTGGAGCTTACCCTTGCGCTTCACAATGTTCTTGACTTTCCGGAGGATAAGCTGATATGGGACGTAGGCCATCAGGCGTATACCCACAAAATCCTGACGGGCAGAAAAGAAGAATTTAAGACACTTCGAAAAGAGGGCGGTTTAAGCGGGTTTCCAAAACGGTCGGAAAGCGCCTGCGATTCCTTTGATACAGGACACAGTTCCACATCCATTTCCGCAGGTCTTGGCTATGTGCGCGCAAGAGATATTCTGGGACAGAAACACCACGTTGTCTCCGTGATCGGAGACGGGGCGCTCACCGGAGGAATGGCATACGAGGCAATGAATAACGCGGCAGAGCTTAAAACAAATTTTATTATTGTTTTAAATGACAATAATATGTCCATTTCCAAAAATGTAGGAGGAATGTCTTCTTATTTAAGCGCGCTTCGCACAGCAGAGGTTTATACGGGAATGAAGATCAATGCGACAAAGGCTCTGAAAAAAATCCCTCGGGTTGGAACGGCTGTTGTGGATACTATGAGAAAGACGAAAAGCAGCATCAAGCAGCTGATTATTCCGGGTATGTTATTTGAAAATATGGGACTTACCTATCTGGGCCCTGTGGACGGCCATAATATGCGCCAGATGATGAAGCTTTTTAATGAGGCGAAGCGCGTGGAAGGCCCGGTTCTTGTCCATGTTCTCACAGAAAAAGGTCACGGATATATTCCGGCATGCAGTCACCCGGCTCGTTTTCATGGAACAGGTCCTTTTGACGTGAAAACAGGAAAGTTTCTGGAAACAAAGGAAAATCTGAATTATACAGATGTTTTTTCAAAAACAATGTGCAGCCTTGGAAAGGAAAACAGGCGGGTTGCGGCGATTACGGCGGCAATGCCGGAGGGAACAGGATTAAAGGCATTTGCAAGAAGCTTCCCGGAGCGTTTTTTTGACGTGGGGATTGCAGAAGAACACGCAGTGACCTTTGCGGCAGGATTGGCTCTTGGAGGACTGATTCCCGTTGTTGCTATTTATTCCTCCTTTCTTCAAAGAGCTGTAGATCAGATTCTTCATGATGTATGTATGCAAAAGCTTCATGTAGTATTTGCCATTGACAGGGCTGGTCTTGTAGGGGCAGATGGCGAGACACATCAGGGGTGCTTTGATTTTTCTTATTTGAGTATGATCCCCAATCTTACCGTTATGGCGCCAAAAAATGACTGGGAGCTTCAGGAGATGTTGAGAGCCGCAGTGAGAGACTTTGATGGTCCCTGTGCCATACGGTATCCGAAGGGAACTGCATATACAGGTCTTTCTGAATTTCATCAGCCTGTGCAGATTGGAAAAAGCGAAGTTCTCTATGAAGGCAGAGAGGTGGCAATTCTGGCAGTAGGCAGCATGGTTTCTACATGTAAAGAAGTGTATGATATGCTGAAATGCAGGGGGATTGAGCCGACTTTTGTAAATGCCAGATTTATAAAGCCGCTTGATACAGAGCTTCTTGATACGTTGGCAAAAACGCACAGTCTCTTTGTGACGGTTGAGGAAAATGTGAAAAACGGTGGTTTTGGAGAGCATGTATCTGCTTATATGGAGGCCTGCCAGCCAGATGTAAGAGTGATGAATCTTGCAATTTGGGACCGTTTTGTGGAACAGGGTAAAATTGAAAGCCTTCGGGTGAAAATCGGACTGTCTTCCGTAGAAATTGCAGAAACAATTACGGCTGCTCTGGAAGATAAGAATAAATAAAGAGGAATATCATGAAAAAACGACTTGATATAATGCTGGTGGAGCAGGGACTTGCTCCTTCAAGAGAAAAGGCAAAAGCTTATATTATGTCTGGAGACGTTTATGTTGACGGACAGAAGGAAGATAAGGCAGGTTCCATGTTTGCGGAAACTGCAAAAGTAGAGGTAAGAGGAAATACGCTTCCATACGTGAGCAGAGGCGGTTTAAAGCTGGAAAAGGCAATGAAAAATTTTGATGTGAGCCTTTCAGAGAAAGTATGTATGGATGTGGGCGCTTCTACAGGAGGTTTTACAGACTGTATGCTCCAAAACGGGGCTGTGAAGGTTTATTCGATAGATGTAGGATACGGACAGCTTGACTGGAAGCTTCGAAATGATCCCAGAGTAGTTTGCATGGAAAAAACAAATATCCGTTATGTACTTCCGGAGGACATACAGGAACCGGCTGCATTTTCATCTATTGACGTTTCTTTTATTTCCCTTACCAAGGTGCTTCTTCCTGTGAGAAATCTTCTGACAGAGGACGGAGAAATTGTGTGTCTTATCAAACCGCAGTTTGAGGCAGGAAGAGAAAAGGTAGGAAAAAAAGGAGTGGTCCGCGATTCGGCAGTACACAAAGAAGTAATTGAAAAAGTCAGGGATTATGCTGTTAGTATTTTCCTTGAACCGTGTCATCTTTCTTTTTCACCGATTAAAGGACCGGAAGGAAATATCGAGTATCTTCTCCATTTAAAGAAACGTCCGGAGGGTACAGAAATTTCAGAGAATCTGGAAACGTTAGTGGATAAGGTTGTGGCAGAGGCACACGGAGAACTGGACTGAAGGAATGTGCTATGAACAAGTTTTATATTATCACGAACAGTGAGAAAGATAAGGAACTTACAGTAACAGGGCAGATTGCAGAATACTTAAGACAAAATGGCTGCATCTGTCACGTGCAGCAGGAACAGAAAAAAATGGGGGATTCTTACCATTATACAAATCCTGAACTGATACCTGAGGATACGGAGTGTATTATTGTTTTGGGAGGAGACGGTACCATGCTTCAGGGGGCAAGAGATGTGGTACATAAAAACATTCCTCTTTTTGGCATTAATCTTGGGACGCTCGGGTTTCTTGCAGAGGTGGACAGGCAGTCTGTTTATCCGGCTCTTCAAAAGCTGATGGAAGATGATTATGAGGTAGAAGAGCGGATGATGCTCAAAGGCACTGTGTACAGAGGAGAGGAAATACTGGGAGAAGACATAGCTCTAAATGATATTGTAATAGGAAGAGAAGGGCATCTTCGAGTAGTCAGTTTTAAAAACTACGTAAATGGAGAATACTTAAATTCTTACAATGCAGACGGAATTATCATTTCTACTCCTACAGGTTCTACAGGATACAGCCTTTCAGCAGGAGGACCTGTTGTATCGCCAGGTGCGTCTATGATGATTATGACGCCAATTGCTCCTCATACAATGAATACGAGAAGCATTATTTTTCCGGCGGAAGATGTGATTACTGTGGAGATTGGAAGGGGGCGCCATCAGGATAGCGAAAAAGGAGTGGCTTCTTTTGATGGGGATGCAGTCGTTCCTATGGTAACAGGAGATAAAATTGTGATACGGAAGGCTTCTGTGAAAACAAAAATCCTGAAGTTGAATCACTTGAGTTTTGTAGAAGTGCTTAGGCAGAAAATGCAGAACAGCTAGGAGGTAAAAGTGAAAGTAGCAAGACACGAAAAAATTATAGAGCTGATTCAGAAATATGATATAGATACCCAGGAAGAGCTCGCGTCAAGACTGAATGATGCCGGATTTAAGGTGACGCAGGCAACAGTTTCCAGGGATATAAGAGCCCTGAAAATGACAAAGGTGGCAGGAAAAGATGGAAAAGTCCGTTATGCTGTCCTTCAGGACAATTCTCAGGAGCTGGGGGATAAGTACACACGCGTACTGCAGGACGCGCTTCTTTCAATAGACGTAGGTCAGAACATTATTGTTGTGAAAACGGTTCCGGGAATGGCGATGGGAGTAGCAACTGCTTTGGATGCCCTGAAATGGGAAGAAATTTTGGGGTGTATTGCCGGTGATGATGCCATTATGTGTGTGGCAAAAACATCAGAGCAGGCAGAAACTGTGGCAGAAAAAATCCGCAGCATAGTAGACGGACAGAATTAATAGACGGAGGAAAGAATGTTAGTTCATCTTCATGTGAAAAATCTTGCACTGATAGAGGAAGCAGAGGTAGAATTTGGACCCGGACTGAATATTTTAACAGGAGAGACGGGAGCAGGAAAGTCTATTCTTCTTGGTTCTATGCAGCTGATCCTTGGAGGAAAAACTTCCCGGAATATGATCCGGGAAAATGCAGATTATGCTCTTGTGGAGCTTTTGTTTCAGTTGGAGAATCCAAGAGTTTTGAAAAAGCTGGAGGATCTTGATCTTTATCCTGAGGAAGGACAGATTCTTCTATCCAGAAAAATTATGGACGGGAGAAGCATCAGCAAAATAAATGGGGAAACATGCACTGTAGGACAGATGAAGGCAGCGGCGGCCTGCCTTCTTGATATTCATGGACAGCATGAACATCAGTCCCTTTTATATCGGGACAAGCAGCTTGAAATTCTGGATTCCTATGGAAGAGCCCAGATTTTTCCACAGAAAACTCTTGTGGAGGAAGCGTACAGGCAGTATAGGAAAAGTCTGGAAGAGTTAAATTCTCTTGATATAGATGAAGAACAGAGGAACAGGGAGATGGCGTTTCTTGAGTTTGAGGTCACAGAGATTGAAAATGCGGCTCTGATGCTCGGGGAAGATGAAGAGTTGGAACGCCAGTATAAAAAGCTTTCCAATGCGAGAAAAATTATGGAGGTTCTCCAGACAGTCCATACGATAACCGGATATGAAAACGGTGCAGGAGATATGACAGGAACAGCTCTTCGGGAAATGGCAAAAGTAACTCAGTATGATGAAGAACTGGAATCTCTTTCCCAGACTTTAAATGAAGCAGACAGCCTTTTAAATGATTTTCACAGAGAGCTTTCTTCTTATCTGGACGACCTTGTATTTGATGAAGAAACATTTTATCAGGTAGAGAGGCGTCTTGATCTGATTAATAATTTGAAGGCGAAGTATGGACAGGAAATTTCCGGGATTTTATCATACAGAGATAAGCAGATTGAAAAATTGGAAAAATTAAGAAAATACGAAGAATATTTCCAGGCTGCAAAAGAAAAAGTGCAGAAAGCAGAAGAGAAGCTGGAAGAAGCTTCGTATGAACTGTCAAAAATCAGGCAAGAATATAAGGAACAGCTTGAAAAAAAAGTAGTACAAGGATTAAAAGATTTAAACTTTCTTGATGTGGATTTTGCAATCCGGTTTGACAGAAGAAAAAATTATACGCCGAATGGTTTTGATGATGTGGAATATGAAATTTCCACAAATCCGGGAGAAATGAGAAAGCCTCTCGGACAGATTGTATCAGGTGGTGAGCTTTCCAGAATTATGCTTGCCTTAAAGGCAATTCTTGCAGATAGAGATGAAATTGAAACGCTTATTTTTGACGAAATTGATACCGGGATCAGCGGACGGACCGCCCAGAAGGTTTCTGAAAAAATGGCGGTGATTGGAAAGCATCACCAGGTTCTTTGCATTACGCATCTTCCGCAGATTGCCGCAATGGCAGATACCCATTTTGAAATTGAAAAGCATGTAAAGGGAAGCGAGACAACAACGCAGATCCATCCTCTTAATGAGGAAGATTCCGTGAAAGAACTTGCAAGACTTCTGGGAGGTGCTGAGATTACAGCTGCTGTTCTGGAAAATGCAAAAGAAATGAAAGAATTGGCACAGGTACATAAAAATACAAGACTGAAATAAAAGATTTCACCGCATAATAAGAGAGGAGACTTGAAAAAGCCTTCTCTCTTTTTTGACGGAAGGAAAAATATGCGGCAAAGGATGTGAAGTGATGAACAGGAAGAAGAAATACAGGCGTTTTGTACTGTGGTGTCTGGCGCTTGACCTTCTGGTTATGGGATACATGGGGTATTCTTGCCTGGACAGAAAAATACCTGACGAAATTTACGTTTCGGAAAAAGGCGGACAGAATGTGGAAGAACTTCTGAAAAGACCGTTTCTCACTTTTGACGAGGCAGTTCCAGTATCCGGAAACGGCAGTTATCTGCTGCCGTGCAGACTTTTGGGTGTAATCCCCTTTAAACAGATCAAGGTAACTCCGGAAGTACAGCGAAGTATTTTTGTAAGCGGAAGTACAGTGGGAATGTATATGGAAACAGATGGAGTTCTCATCATCGACACAGGGGAAATTCTTTCAGAAGGCGGAGAAACAAAGGAACCGGCAAAAAATATTGTAAAACCGGGAGATTATATTGTAGCTTTGAATGATGAAAAAATTTCCAGGAAAAAAGATCTGATAGACGATTTAAAAAAACTTAAGGGAGAAGAAGTAATTCTTGATGTTGTGCGAAATGGGAAAACGGTTCCTGTTTCCATTACGCCTGCAAAAGACAAACAGGGAGAGTATAAGCTTGGAATATGGGTAAGAGACAATACTCAGGGAATTGGAACACTTACCTTTGTAGATGAAAAAGGAAATTACGGAGCGCTGGGACATGGCATCAGTGATGTGGATACAGGCGAGCTTTTAGAGATACAGAACGGCGCTCTTTATCAGGCTCAGATTCTTGGAATCCAGAAAGGAGCAAAAGGAAGTCCGGGTGAACTTTCCGGATTAATTCACTATGAACCGGGAAAAATTATCGGCTCTATTGAAACAAATAGCAAAAACGGCATTTACGGCCATTTTACAGGAGACAGGAAAAGCCCGATTTCTCTTAAAAAAATGCCGGTTGGATACAAGCAGGAAGTCACAGAAGGAGAAGCGTCTATTCTTTGTTGTGTGGAGGATGAGGTAAAAGAATATCAGGCAGAAATTACAAAAATAGATATGAATCACAGTGATACAAACAAAAGCTTTGTTATACGTGTTGCCGACCCGAAGCTTCTCTCGGTAACAGGGGGAATTGTACAGGGTATGAGCGGCAGCCCGGTCCTCCAGAATGGAAAAATCATTGGAGCAGTAACCCACGTTTTTGTTCAGGATTCCACAAGTGGGTATGGAATCTTTATTGAAAATATGATGGAGCATTGAGCAATGCAGTGACACGAGAAAAGGACATGGAGTAAGCTTGCTTACAGATATGTCCTTTTTGAAGTGGCAATATACGGCGAAAGCCGTACATGAGCAATAAGCGAAGCGATTGCGAATGCTGCATTGAGCAGCCGGAAAGGGCGTTGCAAGCTTGCTTGTAAAAGCCCTTTAATTGTGACGATTTGGCGAAAGCCAAACACCGAGGAAAACGGAGTTTTTCGAGGTGGATTGGATATAAAATCATTCTTGTTTTGGGGGGGGCATCTAAGTTTTGCTCTATAGTAATATTTTTATGCCCGATAGATTTTTGAAAAACATTGAAAATATTATATAGAAAAACAAATTATTTGTAGATGAATTTATAAGGAACTGGAGACATTTTACAAAAGTGAACTGTCAAGTTCCCGCGTTTCTAGTTTTGGGTATTGCATCTATTGATATAATGTGCTACGACAACCACACAATGAGTGTATAATATGGGAGAGAAAGATGGATAAGAAAGAAAATATTGAAAAACAGATTCATACATTGAAAGAGATACGTGACATGTTAAACGTGAACAGAACAGAATTTTCACGGTATATGGGTATTCCTTTAAGGACTCTGGAAGAGTGGGAAGCCGGCAGAAGGAAGATGCCGGATTACGTGCTCAGACTGATTGCGTATTATGTGAAAACGCAGAAATGGTTGAAAGAGAACGGAATAGAATTGGAGGGAGAATATGAACAAGAATGAAATTGTAATTTTTGAGACAGAAGACAAAGCGATTACTTTGCCGGTAGCAGTTGGGAATGAGACAGTTTGGTTAAACAGAAATCAAATGGCAGAGTTGTTTGCCAGAGACGTTAAGACAATTGGAAAACATATCAATAATGCTTTGAAGGAAGAGCTGGATTATGAGGAAGCAACTGTCGCAAAATTTGCGACAGTTCAAATGGAAGGAGAACGAGAGGTAGAACGACAAATAGAGTATTACAATTTAGACGTTATCATCTCCGTGGGCTATCGAGTAAAATCAAAACGCGGAGTAGAATTTCGCCGTTGGGCAAATTCTGTATTAAAGAATTACATATTAAAGGGATATGCAGTAAACGATAACCGTATCAAGCAGTTGGGAGAGGTGATACGGATTATGAAAAGAACAGAGGAGGAGTTAGACAGCAAACAAGTCCTTTCGGTCATAGGAAAATATAGTAGTGCTTTAGATTTGCTGGATTCCTATGATCATCAGAATATGACACGCCCCACAGGAAATCGTGCAATGTATGTTCTTTCTTACGAAGAGTGTATGAAAGTGATTCAAAGTATGAAATTTGGTGATGAATCCGATTTGTTCGGAAAGGAAAAAGATGATTCTTTTAAAGGAAGTATCGGCAATATTTATCAATCTTTTGGGGGGGACAGAGATTTATGAATCACTGGAAGAAAAAGCGGCAAATCTTTTGTATTTCGTAACAAAGAACCATAGCTTTTTTGACGGGAACAAGCGAATAGCCGCAACTATGTTTCTTTATTTTCTTGATAAAAATGCTGCATTGTTTGTAGATGGCAAAAAGAAAATAGAAGATTCTACATTAGTTGCATTGACGATTATGATTGCCGAATCAAGACCGGAGGAAAAAGAAATGATGATTAGTGTAGTTATGAACTGTATGGCATAAAATAGTTTTTGGGGACTTTCGCTATCTGTGAATTTTGAGTGAGTATGCTATAATGAAACAGGAAATCGGAAGTTTGTGAGGTGAACAGATGAGTATACTAAAAAATGAAATTCCAATATTAGAGTTTGATACAGAAAAAATGCAGTTATAAATCCCACACATGAAAACTTAGATATAAAGCTTCCATCAAAATGTGTTTTTGCTTTTTTGGAGGGTTATATTGAAGAATACGCTGCCCAAAATAATCTAAAACAGGTAGCCCATTTCATTAGCGCAACAAAGGAATATCCTGTTTACAGAATGGAGTATAAAGGGAATGAGATTGTACTTTGCCAGGCTCCTGTAGGCGCTGCTGCAGCAACGCAAATTCTGGATTGGCTAATTGGACATGGGGTGCGAGAAATTATTTCAGCAGGATCTTGTGGCTGTCTCGAAGAATTTTCAGAAGGAACATTTCTTGTCCCGTACAAAGCTTTGCGAGATGAGGGAACATCTTATCATTATGCGCCTCCTTCACGCTTTATGGAAGTCGATGAAAGGGCAAGAAATGTTATTAAGGAAACAATTCTGGAACATGGTATGAAATATCGGGAAGTTATCACATGGTCAACAGATGGATTTTACCGTGAAACAAAAAATAAAATAGCCTACCGTAAAAGCGAAGGCTGTTCTGTTGTAGAAATGGAATGTTCGGCACTTGCAGCTTGTGCAGCTTTTCGTGATGTGAACTGGGGCATGATACTTTATACCGCAGATAGCCTTGTAAATGTTGATAAATATGATCAACGAAATTTGGGTGGAAATGCTTATGAATATGCACTTATACTTTGCCTTGATGCGGTAGTAAAGATATAATAATAGAAAATACATATAAAAGATTGAAAAAGTCACAAAGGAGAATCAGGACATGAGGTTTCTGAAAAAATATTTTTCTATGTATGCGCATTTGCCAAAAGAAATTTATGTATTGGCTTTTGGTAAGATTATGACAAGCATGGGAGCTTTAATATGGCCGATGCTTACGTTGATAATGAGTGAAAAGTTAAACCTGAATGGACAGACCATCGGTATGTATATGATGATGTTTTCTATGTTTATGGGACCATTTTACTTATTGGGCGGTAAGTTGGCTGATAAATACAATAAGAAACATATTATTGTCACCTTTGACTTAATTGGAAACAGCCTGTATTTTATTTGTGCGGCTTTACCAATATCCATGACAACACTGTATTTACTGGCGATTGCTTCTGTTTTTCAGTCAATGGAACAACCGGCGTATGACGCGCTCATCGCAGATCTGACAACTTATAAGGATAGGGAAAGAGCGTATTCTCTTAATTATCTCGCGATGAATTTAGGATTGGTAATGGCGCCGATGCTTGGCGGTATTCTGTTTAACAATTATCTTAATCTGTCATTTTTTATAAATGGTCTTGCAGATATATCCAGTACATTACTGCTGCTGTTTTTTATTAAGAATGTAAAAAATACTATCAGTGATAGTAAAACAGTGAACGAATACGAGAAAGGCGAAGCAGGTTCCATATTTAAAGTTTTTTCTAAACGAAAGTTATTCTTTTTGTTATTTATTATTTCGGGCATTGCTGCAATGATTTACAATCAATTTAATTTTTTGATGCCATTACATATGGAGGAAGCCTTTCGAGGATCAGGAGCTTTTAAATTCGGAATTTTAGCAAGCATCAATGCGGTCATTGTAGTAATCGGTACTCCGATGGTAACAAAAAAGTTTTCCGGAGTAACCGATGTCAGGATTATGTATTTTGGACAGTTGCTAGAGTCCGTAGGACTTGCTTTCTTTATATTTGTAAATCGTTATTTTGTAATTGCGGTTGTGGGGATTATCATATTTACGACAGGTGAAATATTCGGTTCCATATCGAAAACACCTTATCTTACGAAGCGAATACCGGAAACGCATCGTGGAAGAGTATTAAGCATTACAAATAGCTGTGCCGGATTGATTGGAATATTAAGTAATTATGTAATTGGAATTCTAATTGATTATTATACATTTCATACGGTATGGATTATAATTGCAGCAATTGGCGTGGTTGTCATGATTTTGTATAGTATTTATTTAAGACTGGATAAGAAGGCATATCCCGGTCTTTATTTGGAATGATGGTATGTTGTAGGAGAAATTGTTGCTTATTTTACTCTACTATCCCCCCCCCTTATTTCACATGAGGATATGATGAAAATAAAATATTTTATGTTTATCATTAAAAAATAATTGACAAAAATGAAATGAGTGCTATACTGTGTGTTAAGAAATGAAAGGAGTTTTCGCTTATGAAGGAAAAAACTTTGAAAAAATCTGCTCACTTTATCTCCATACTTCTTAACATTGGCTGCTTTATTTTCGGTATATTAAGTGCATTGCTGTTTATCGGAATTACAGTTATTGTTGGTGTACAACTTTTTTCACCTGAGATGATGCGTGATGCGTGGGAAACGGCTGTTAAGGCGGGTCAAACGCTTAGCTTTGGACAATGTGTGTTTTTCTTCTTCTGCTGTCTTGGAGAATTTGTTTGTATTTTTTTAGCTTTATATAATGCCAGAAGAATATTTGGCTGTATTGGCAAAGGAAATTCTCCATTCACAGATAAAATAGCAGTTCAGATACGAAAAATCGCATTATATGTCGTGCTTTTTGCAGTGTTTTCTGTGCTTTCTGTCTTTAAGCTGCTGTCACTTCCGGCATTTTTTATGTGCGGCTTATTCGCATTGATCTTGTTTTGTATCTCTCTTATTTTTGATTACGGGTGCCAGTTACAAAAAGAAGTAGATGAAACATTGTAAAGGAGAACGGAGATGGCAATTATTTTAAGACTTGACAGAATGATGGCGGATAGAAAAATGAGCCTGAATGAACTGTCTGAAAAGGTTGGGATTGCAAATGTGAATTTATCAAAGATTAAGACGGGCAAAGTAAGTGCTATCCGGTTTTCTACATTGAATGCCATTTGCAAAGCGCTGGATTGTCAGCCAGGAGATATATTGGAGTATCAGGAAGATATGGAAGAATAGTATTTTGATTTGTAAAGGAGAAATTTATGGAAGATTTCAGTGTGAACAATATGTTAGAAATGCAGAGGGCATTGCAGGAAAAATATAAGAATAGATGGGAAGAAATCAGTCCTGAGGCTGGAAAACATAAGTTATTATGGCTGCTTGGTGAAATAGGCGAAGTTATAGATATAATTAAGAAGAATGGCGATACAAAATCTGTTAAAGACAAAGAACTGAGAGAACATTTGGTTGAGGAAATGGCAGATGTATTGATGTATTACAATGATGTCTTGCTTTGTTACAGAATCAGTGCTGATGAACTGAAAGAGGCATATACAGCTAAATTCGAAAAAAATATGAAACGCTGGTGATGTTCCACTATGTTTTGTGATTTCTGCTTTAAAATGGAGTCATAAAAAATAGAAGAATTTTATTATGAATTGCATTGAGAGAAGCGAATTTTTCAGCAGTAATTGGCATCAGTGGAATGATATTGCAGAATGTATCAGCAGATTTAATAAATCCAACCATTGAGGAGATGATGACATGATTGGAGACATCGTTACAGTAACTGTTGACAGACCGCTTGGAAGTTATCACCCGGTGCATAAGAATATATATTATCCAATTAACTATGGCTATATTGATGGAATTATTGCACCGGACGGAGAGTCACAAGATGCCTATATATTAGGCATCAATGAGGCAGTTCAGAAATTTACAGGCAAAATCGTTGCCATTATTCACAGATTGAACGATATAGAAGATAAATGGGTAGTCTGCCCTGAAAGTATGACATTTACCAGAGAAGAGATTATGGAAAAAGTGCAATTTCAGGAACAATATTTCCATTCTGAACGGATAATGTAAATAGGAACTGGCAGAGTGGAAAGTGAGAGATACTTCTGGTTTATGAAGAAAGAAGCTGAAGTTCACTTGACGCTATGAATATAAATGAAAGGATATTTTTATATGCAGAGATTATTTTTAGCATCCTTATTTAAAGAAGTGTCTCAAATATTTCAATACTTTGCTAATGAAAATCTCGTAGGTAAAACAGTAACATTTATTCCGACTGTCGCATTGCCAGATAAGCTAGATTTTCATGTGGAATATAGCAAAGAGTTATTACAAAAGATGGGACTTATTGTTGATGAATTGGAAATTTCTACAGCTGCTTATTCACATATAGTAAACAAATTAAAGAATAACGATTATATTTATGTCACTGGGGGAAATACGTTTTTTTGCTTCAGGAAATGAACAGATCAGGTGCAGGAGATTTAATTAAAAAGCAAATCAATGCAGGAAAATTATTTATAGGTGAATCTGCTGGTGCAATTTTGCTAGCGCCTGATATTGAATATGTAAAAGATACAGATGATCCTTTTGTAGCGCCGCAATTAAAAACATTTGAAGCATTGAATATCATAGACTTTTATCCTGTGCCACACTATAAAGATGATTTACTGAAGGAAACTGTGGAAATGACAATTTTGAAATATGGTACAGCATTGTCGCTTGTTCCATTCCGTAATTCACAGGCCATACTTGTTATGGGGAAAGAGAAACAAATTGTTTCAGAAAAAAGTGATATTAAGTTTTGACTTAAAGAGTGATTCAGCAAGATAAGTTTGTAGTGCAAAAGCAGTTAGTCGAACATTTGTATTTTTTCTTCTTTCCATCTATGTACTTTTAAAAAGTGTTTTGCTATAATGTGATAGGAATAGAGTTGATTTGTTTGTACTAACGGTAATCTGTTCTTTAACAATGACGAAATGGCAGAAAATAGATTAGAGGATGCTAGGCTGATAAATGGAATTGGTAACTTTGAGAGAGAAGGATTTGCAATGGAATAACAATAGAAAATAAGTTTGTAGTAAGAACATTTTTTAAAGTACTTATTGAATGAATGTAGATTATATCCAGAATATAAGTGTTTTTTATGGTGAAAAGGCGGTTTAAGGGAATGGAGACAAGTTATATTTGGCAGGCTGAATATGGTAAAAGAACACATTTAATATCAATATTTAAGCAATTATTAAAAGAACAAGATGCTTCGTCGTTGGAAATGTTAGCAATTTTTGTTAATAATAATCCGTATAATTTAGAGTTTTTTGTTGCTCTATTTTATGATGTTCCACAACAAAATCACATAGAGAAGATGATAGAATTATTTGAAAAGGCTGATTTGATTTTGCGAAATGATTTAACCGCTTTATTATTGATTCAAGAAATGAGGAGTAGGAGATTTAATTCATGTATATTTTGTAAGGCGGAAGACGTTGATAGGCAATTTGAATTAATGTTCTTTTGGCCAGAAATTAGTGTATTAGAAGGAAGTGGATATTGTATGCGACCATTTGGAAAAAGCAAACAAGTTTTTATTAGTCATTCTTCAAAAGACAAAAAAGATGTGGAAAAAATTATTCCTTATTTGAATGGACAAGACTTACCTGTATGGTTTGATAAGTGTAGTATATCTGTTGGCAATTCAATTATAGAAAGTGTTCAAGCTGGAATAGAAGAGTCAGATATGGTTATCTTTTGGGTAACGGATAATTTTTTATCTTCTAATTGGTGTCGTTTTGAAATGAGAGCATATATAAAACGACTAATTGAAGAAGAAATTCAAATGATTATTGTGCTGGCTGATGAAATAGAAACAAAAAGATTGCCATTGTTTTTGCAAGATATTAAGCATATTAGAATAGATAATCGCACAGTAATCCAAGTAGCAGAAGAACTTGCAAAAATAGTTAAGCAAAACCGATAAATTGGAAATGCTTTATTAAAAGTAAGACAGATAACGCAATTGATTATTTTACGATATTTGTTTTGCATAGCGATAAAAGTAAGAAGGATCAAGAACTGGCTAAAGTATAAGAAACTATACTTTAAATAACGAGTGAACTTAAGTCTACGCAGAAAAGAGTATGAGTCAATGGATAACAATCAAAATGAAAGTTTTTATAATAAAGTAATAGAGTTATTCCAAAATGCAAAGAAAAATTTATCTGTTGCAGTTAATATGACAATGGTATATTCCTATTATGAAGCTGGTAGAATGATTGTTGAAGAAGAACAGGATGGAAAAGAGCGTGCTTCATATGGAAAATATATTTTAAGAGAATTATCAGAACGTTTAACAGAAAAACTGGGGCGGGGTTATTCGTATGATAATTTGAAGTTAATGAGGAAATTTTATTTGGTTTATTCTAAAGATTCAATAGGGGAAACAGTGTTTCCCCAATCTGAAAAATTACCAATTACAAAAGAGGGAAGAAAGTTTTATTTAAGTTGGTCACATTATCTTATTTTGATGAGAATAAATAATATTGAAGAACGCCATTTTTATGAAATAGAAGCATATAGAAATAACTGGAGCAAAAGTGAATTGTCAAGACAGTACGGAAGTTCTTTATATGAAAGATTGGCATTAAGCAGAAATAAAGAGGAAGTCATGCGCCTTGCGATAGAAGGTCAGATGCTTGAAAAGCCTGAGGATATATTCAAAGACCCGTATATTTTAGAGTTTACAGGACTTCCGGAACTTGTTACTTATACGGAAACAGAATTGGAAAATAGAATTATAGATAATTTGCAAAAGTTTTTATTAGAATTGGGAAGAGGATTTACTTTTGTAGGTAGACAAGTTCGATTGACATTTGAAGAAGAACATTTTAGAGTTGATTTGGTGTTCTATAATCGCTTACTGCGTTGTTTTGTATTGTTTGATTTGAAAATTGGTCAGTTAAAGCACCAAGATATAGGACAGATGCAGATGTATGTAAATTATTATGACCGAAAAGTTAAATTGGACGATGAAAATCCAACAATAGGTATTATTATTTGCAAAGATAAGAAAGATGCCATTGTAGAAATGACATTACCTAAAGATAACAATCAGATATTTGCAAGTAAATATGAGACAGTACTTCCTAGTAAAGAAGAGCTGCAAACCTTATTAGAAGATAAAAATCTGGAATGAATGAAGATGGATTTGAAAAGAGGAAAATTTATGGACCACTTTGAATTAGTATCAGAATACAGCCCCACCGGCGATCAGCCTCAGGCAATTGAGCAGCTTGTGAAAGGGTTCCGGGAAGGAAATCAGTTTGAAACTTTGCTTGGCGTCACTGGTTCAGGTAAGACCTTTACAATGGCAAATGTGATTCAGGCTTTAAATAAACCAACCCTTGTGCTTGCGCATAATAAAACCCTCGCAGCACAGCTCTACGGCGAATTCAAAGAATTTTTCCCCAATAATGCTGTGGAGTACTTTGTATCCTACTATGATTACTATCAGCCGGAAGCATACGTGCCATCAACAGATACGTATATTGCAAAGGACGCTTCCACAAACGATGAAATTGATAAGCTTCGTCTTTCTGCTACGGCGGCCCTTTCCGAAAGACGGGATGTGATTATTGTATCCTCCGTATCTTGTATTTACGGACTTGGTTCGCCAAAGGATTTCCAGGATATGATGATTTCCTTAAGACCCGGTATGATGAAAGACAGAGACGAGGTGATCCGTCAGCTTGTGGATATTCAGTATACAAGAAATGAGATGGACTTTCACAGAGGAACGTTTCGTGTACGGGGAGATGTACTGGAAATTTTTCCGGCAAACTATACGGACTGCGCAGTTCGGGTGGAATTTTTTGGAGATGAAATTGAGCGTATCACAGACATTGATGTGCTGACTGGAGAAATTAAATGTGAGGACAAGCATGTGGGAATCTTCCCGGCTTCTCACTACGTTGTGCCTATGGAGCAGATTTTAAAGGCTTCCGGGGAAATTGAGGAGGAGCTTCGCGGACAGGTGGAATATTTTAAAAGCGAAGACAAGCTTTTAGAAGCGCAGAGAATTGCGGAGCGCACGAATTTTGATATAGAGATGATGAAGGAAACCGGTTTTTGTTCCGGAATCGAAAATTATTCCAGATATTTGTCCGGCCTTGAGCCGGGACAGCCTCCGTATACCTTGATGGACTATTTTGGAGACGATTTTCTTCTTATTATAGATGAGTCTCATAAGACAGTTCCCCAGGTTGGAGGGATGTTTGCAGGAGACCAGAGCAGAAAGCAGACGCTTGTGGATTACGGTTTTCGTCTGCCATCTGCAAAAGATAACCGTCCGCTCAATTTCGGGGAATTTGAGTCAAAGCTTGACCAGGTGCTTTTTGTGTCTGCAACGCCAGGTGATTATGAAATGGATCATGAACTTCTGCGTGCAGAGCAGATTATACGCCCGACAGGACTTCTTGACCCCAAAGTGGAGGTTCGCCCTGTAGAAGGGCAGATTGACGACCTTGTTGGGGAAGTAAATAAAGAAATTGAGAAAAAGAATAAGGTTTTAATCACGACCCTTACGAAACGCATGGCAGAGGATCTTACCGATTACATGAAAGAGATTGGAATTCGTGTCAGGTATCTTCACTCAGATGTGGATACGCTGGAGAGGGCGGAAATTATCAGAGATATGCGCCTTGACGTGTTTGATGTTCTTGTTGGAATTAACCTTTTACGAGAAGGGCTTGATATTCCGGAGATTACGCTGGTTGCTATCCTCGATGCGGATAAGGAAGGATTTCTCCGTTCGGAGACGTCCCTTATCCAGACGATTGGACGAGCTGCAAGAAACAGTGAAGGCCATGTTATCATGTATGCGGATAATATGACGGATTCCATGAGAAAAGCAATTAGCGAGACAGAGAGAAGAAGGGCAATTCAGGAAGAATATAATAAAGCGCACGGAATTACACCAACGACCATTAAAAAGGCAGTGCGTGATTTAATTGCTGTTTCTAAAGCCGTTGCGAAGACAGAGGATAAGCTTAAAAAAGATCCGGAATCTATGAATCGCAAGGAGCTTACAAAGCTGATTTCTCAGGTGGAGAAGCAAATGCGTGCAGCAGCCGCAGATTTGAATTTTGAGCAGGCAGCAGAGCTGCGCGATAAGATGATTGAGTTAAAGAAAAACCTGGAAGAGCTGCAGGCAGATTAGAAAAGTTTAGAAATAAAGAGGTGTGAAAATGGCTTCGGAAATTCAGAAACTAATATCTGAAAATGGAAATGAAATGTACATTATGAGGGAAGATTTGCTTTCTTTTTCTATGGGTGGAAATAAGGTGCGGATTGCAGAAGCTTTTTTTCGGGATATGCAGAAGAAAAAATGTGATGCCATGTTGATTTACGGAGAAAAGCATTCCAATCTCTGTCGTGTCCTTTCCAATCTTTGCTGCAGCAAAGGGATTTTCTGCGTGATGATTTGTTCACATGGAGAAAATGAGGAAGAAAAAGTTACAAATAATACACGATTTATAGAGTGGAGCGGGACAGAAATTGTGCACTGTAAGAAAAATGAAATTGCGGATACAGTGGAAGCACAGATGAACCGTTTGAAAAATATGGGAAAGAATCCTTATTATATTTACGGGGACAAAACTGGCAGGGGAAATGAAGGAACTGCAGCATCGGCATATGCAGAAGTGTATAAAGAGATTCAGAAATTTGAGCAAAAAACAGGTTGGGAGTTTGACTATATTTTTCTTCCATCGGGAACTGGGGCAACTCAGAGTGGGCTTCTTTGCGGACATTTTCAGGCAGAGGATAAAAAGAAAATTATGGGAATCATGATTTCCTCCAGAGAAAAAGAGAGAATGTTTTCTATCATTCAGGATGGGATTGAAGATTACCATAAAAAAGCAGAGAAGATATTACAATCAGGATACGAAAAAGAGATTTTTCTTTTGGATGAATATCGTCTTGGCGGGTATGGCCTGTATGATGAAAGAGTAAAAGAATGTATCAAAAGACAGTACAGAATGAATGGAATCCCCTTTGACCCTATATATACAGGAAAGGCGTTCTGGGGAATGGAGGAGTACATAAAAGAGAAACATATCAAAAACAGCAGGATTCTTTTTCTGCATACAGGAGGGACACCGCTGTTTTATGATTTTTTAGAAAAAGAAGAGGGCAGCAGTCAATGTTAGTTTCGGTTATCATACCATGTTATTATTCAGAAAAAACCATCGCAAGGGTTGTTGAACTTGTTATGGAAGAATTTCACAAAAACGAGGGATATGAGTGTGAATTTGTTCTTGTAAACGATGGCTCGAAAGACAGAACTTTTGAAGAAATCCGACGCCTCGGAGAAAAATATCCAAATGTGTGTGGTATAAATCTTATGCGCAATTTCGGACAGCACAATGCTTTGATGGCGGGATTCAGGTATACAAATGGAGATTTTGTTCTGGGAATGGACGACGATATGCAGACGCACCCTTCCCAGATTTTTAAGCTGATCCATAAAATGGAGGAAGGGTATGATGTGGTGTATGGTGTTTATCCGGTCAGGAAAAATTCTCCGTTAAAAAATCTCACAAGTAAATTAAACGAGGTAAGCTCAAGAATTATGCTGAACCGTCCAAAAGATATTGTATCAAGTAACTTCTGGATGGTTACAAGAGCAGTTCGTGATGAGGTTATCAAGTATGACAGCTTTAATCCATATGTGGACGGGATTTTTTACCGCATTACTCACAACATAGGAAATGTACCGGTAGAACATCATAAAAGGGAATACGGAACATCAGGATATACATTCCGAAAGCTTATAAACCTTTGGCTGGCATACTGGAATTTTTCAGTGATTCCCCTTCGTATTTCTTTTTTTATGGGGATTTTTTCTGCAATGGCCGGAGTGATTATTGCCTTAATTGTGATTATTAATAAAATTCTTCACCCTACAGTGCCTGTGGGCTGGTCTTCTACATTGTGCGTAATGGTTGTATTCTTTGGGCTGGTGCTCATGGTTCTTGGCGTTGTGGGAGAGTATCTTGGAAAAATCATTATGATTTTAAATAATACACCTCAGTATATTGTACGGGAAACCATAAATGCAGCAGACAATAATGGTATGCGCTCTGTAGTGAGGGAGATTGTGGGAAGACAGGCAGAGGAAAAGGATAAGAAAAAATGAAAAAAATTATGATTCTTGGGGCGGGAATTTATCAGGTACCTTTGATTCGAGCTGCAAAGGAAATGGGATTTTTTGTCATTGTGGTAAGTATTAAAGGCGATTATCCCGGTTTTGCTCTTGCAGACAAGATATATTATATTAATACAACAGACAGAGAAGCTGTTTTGAAGGCGGCTGTTTCAGAAAAAATAGACGGTATTTGCACTACAGGAACAGATGTAGCAGTTTCTTCTATCGGATATGTATGCGAACATATGGAACTTTCCGGGATTTCCGAGAAAGCGGCAGAACTTGTGACAGACAAGGCGAAGATGAAAGAGGCGTTTCAAAAAGGCAGAGTGTCTTCTGCGCGTTTTAGAAAGGTCTTTTCCTGTGAAGAGGCGAAAAAGGCAGCGGAGGAGCTCGATTTTCCTGTTATCATAAAATGTGTGGACAGCTCCGGAAGCAGGGGAATTACTCTTGTAAAACAAGCCGAGGAAGTTTCTAAGGCAGCAGAGCTGGCGTTTTCCTGTTCGAGAAAAGAGTACATTCTTGTGGAAGAGTTTCTTTCTGGAATAGAAATTGGAGTGGACGGCGTAGTTCGGGACGGACAGATTGTTTTTCTTGCTCCTCACGATAAGTTTGTATACAAAAGCGAGAAAATTACAATTCCGGCAGGGCATAGCTTTCCGTATAGTGGAGGAGAAGAGGCGGAAAAGGAAATCTGTCATCAGATGGAACTGGCAGCAAAGTCGCTCGGGCTTAGGAACTGCTTTTTTAATGCAGATGTGTTTGTAAACGCAGAAAAAGTTTCTGTCATTGAAATGGGTGGAAGAACAGGAGCTACCTGCATTCCGGAACTTATTTCCATGTATTATGGATTCGATTTTTATAAAAAAATCCTGGAAAGTGCAATGGGAGAAAAAACGTCTTTCCATGAGAAAGAAAAGAAGAGTCCCTGCATGGCGAGACTTCTTATGAGTCCGAGGGATGGCGTGATTACATTTATTGATGAGGAAAAGATGAAAAGTCTGAGAGAAAAAGGTGCGTTAATAACACTTGATTTTCCTGTGGGACATACAGTGGAAAAGATGGAAAATGGTACAAACCGTCTTGGGCATCTTGTGTCAGAGGCCGAAAATATACAGGAATTTGAAACAGTTCTTCAAGAGGCATACAGCGCCATTTTTGTAGACGGAGTTTCGTTGGAGGAATTATGGAAAGAGTAAAAGATTATCTTTTTTTACATTTAAGTGTGATGATGTTTTCTTTTACAAGCGTATTTTCAAAGCTTGCATCAAGAGAATTAAATGCAGGAGGACTGAAAAATCCAATGCTTTATGTATTTGGGTTTCTTATGTTTTTTGTGTGTTTTCTGTATGCGTTTTGCTGGCAAAAGATTATTAAAAAATTTGATTTAAATATTGGATATGCAAACAGAAGTGTATATCTTTTATGGAGTCAGCTTTGGGCAGTTTTGATTTTCAAAGAGCATTTAAGCACAAAGAACGTAATTGGTCTTGTGATTGTAATGGCAGGAGTTGTAGTAGTTTCATTAAGCGCACCAAAAGAAGAGGAAAAAGGAGGGGAGATGCTATGACGCCATATTTACTTCTTATGTTTGCAGCAACTTTTTTTACAGCGATCTCCCAGGTGTTATTAAAACAGAGCGCAGAGAAAAAACATAAAAGCTGGATTTTTGAGTATTTAAACTGGCGTGTCATTACTGCATATGGAATTTCATTTTCTGTTCTTCTTTTAAATACATATGCCTACACAAAGGTGGATATGAAGTATGGGGCAGTGATTGATACATTCAGTTACGTGTTTGTGATGGTATTGTCATATCTTATATTAAAAGAAAAATTTACAAAAGGTCAGTTGATTGGAAATCTTATCATTATTACAGGAGTGATGGTATACACCCTGTAAAAAAGAAGCAGAGTATCGCATACGTAGCGCGGCACTCTGCTTCTTTTTAAACGTATAATATATGTGATCGACGGAAGTTTATAGCATTGGGAAACGGTCCGGAAGGCGGATGCCGCCGCGTTTGCAGATTGCTTCTGCATGTTCTCTTCCCTCTCGGAGAATTGCTTCCTCATCAATGGAGAGGAGCACGCGGTTTTTCATAAGCCACCGTCCGTTACACATGGTACACTCGATATTTGTGCTGTGCATGGAGGTTACAAGATTTGCAATTGGGTCGTGAACAGGAAGCATATCCGGGCTGTTATTTGGATTGATAATAATAAGGTCTGCCTTTTTACCTGTTTCCAGGCTTCCGTAAAGTGATTCTTCTCCAACGGCTCTTGCTCCGTTAATGGTTGCCATAGCAAGAATTTCTTCTGCTTTTACAACGTCAGGTTCAAGACGCCAGCCTTTGTGAATTAAAGAGGTTACCCACATTTCATCTACCATGTTCATTCTGTTGTTTGTAGGAGTTCCATCTGTTCCAAGAGCTACGCAGACACCCTCACGAAGCATGCGGGGGATTTTGGCAAAACCGAGAACACGCATGGCAGATGCCGGATTGTGAGAAACCTTCACATCGTGTTCGCGGAACATCTCCACTTCTTCATTAGAAAGCCATACTGCATGGGCGGCTATAATATTTTTATCAAGGAAACCGAGATTATTTAAATGTGTGACGGTTGTTGCACCTCTTGTTTCTTTTGCGTAATCGACCTCTGCTTTTGCCTCTGCAATGTGCATATGTACACCTACGCCGTATTTATCGGCAAGTTCCTTTGTGCGAAGAAGGAGTTCGTCGGTTGCATTGAAGATAGTACGGATACCGAACCATACTTTTACCCTACCGTCCGCTGTGTTGTGGAATTTTTTCAAGTCTTCCTCCTGAATAGCCAGCTCTTCATCCGTTGTGTGCTGCCAGGATTTCGGGAGGCCTTCTCCACAGTCCATAACAGATTTTGCAAGTTTTCCACGAATTCCTGCCTGCGAAATAGCTTTGGCCATACCGGATACGAACTGACCTCCTGGTTCTGCAATAGAAGTACATCCTGCTTTTATCTGCTCCGCGCAGAAAAGAAGGGTGGAGATATAGGAATCTTCTTCTGTCATATTGCTCTCATATGGCCAGATACGGTCATGAAGCCAGGTGAGAAGGGGAACATCATCGGCAAGTCCTCTTGCAAGCTGCTGGGAGGTATGCGTGTGGGTATTAACAAAAGAAGGCATAATGGTTTTTCCTTCACAGTCCATAATCTCATCACAGTCATCCGGGAGAGGGAAGTGACCAATGTTAATGATTTTATCATTCTCAATAAGAACATGCCCTTTTTTATATACTTCCCGTTTGTCATTCATGGTAATTACCATTGCGTTTTTTAAAAGTATTTTCATAAACTCATCTCCTGTAATTTTCTGAAAGTTACTTTCAGTATATCGAAAAAACTATAATTTGTCACTTGTGAAAAATGTACAAATCCGTTATACTGAAAAGAAAGAAAAAACGTTAGAAAAAGGAGATGACAATGAAGAAAATACTGATAATTGACTCCTGCGTGCGCAGAGAAGAATCCCGCACAAAACAAATGTTGGACAAGGCAGTAGAAACTCTGAAAAATCAGCATAAAGACTGGAGTTTTGAGACGCTGACTCTTATGGACATGGACTTAAAATACTGGAATACGGAAAGCCTGAAAGTTCGTGATGGTCTTCTGCTGAGCGGGCAGTACGATGCGCCACAATTTGCGCTTGGAAATCAGTTCCGAGAGGCAGATGGAATCGTAATTGCAGCTCCTTTCTGGGATTTAAGTGTTCCTGCTATGTTAAAGGTTTATATTGAAAATATTTCAGCAGATGGAATTACTTTTTCCACATCAGCAGATGGATTGAAAGGAATTTGCAAATTTCAGTGGCTCTTGTTTCTTACAACAAGGGGAGGAATCTGGGAAGGTTCGGATATGGAAATGGGAAGTCCTTATATGGAGGCGCTTTCCCGCTTTTTTGGAAGCGGAAGGTATTGCTGTGTGTCTGCAGATGGCACAGATATTGTCGGACTTGACCTTGAGACAATCATGGGAAAAGCACTGGAAGAGGTGGAAAAAGTATGCCTTTCTCTGAAAATAGAAGAAACAGAGAAATAGGAAATACACGAAAATATAACATGCAGCAAAGAGTGATATAGGCATTATAAAACAAGAAAGAGAGGGTTTTAGTATGGTTTATTCAAATGACGGAAGATTGTATCATATCCATGTAGCTCCGGGAGAAGTTGGAAAATATGTAATCCTTCCGGGAGATCCGAAGCGCTGTGCAGCCATTGCAAAATATTTTGATGATCCTGTTCTGATTGCAGATAACAGAGAATACGTAACGTATACGGGATACCTGGACGGAGAAAAGGTAAGCGTAACATCCACGGGAATCGGTGGACCTTCTGCTTCCATTGCAATGGAAGAGCTGGTACAGTGCGGTGCTGACACCTTTGTACGTGTGGGAACATGCGGAGGTATGGATATAAAAGTAAAAGGCGGAGATATTGTTGTTGCGACAGGTGCAGTGCGTATGGAGGGAACGAGTAAGGAGTATGCACCCATTGAATTTCCGGCAGTAGCAAATTTGGACGTGATAAATGCCCTTGTGGGTTCTGCAAAAGACCTTGGAGTTACGTATCACACAGGTGTTGTGGAATGTAAGGATTCCTTTTACGGTCAGCATGAGCCTGAGACGAAACCGGTTGGATATGAGCTTTTAAATAAATGGGAAGCATGGCTGCGCCTCGGTTGCCTTGCTTCGGAGATGGAATCTGCGGCACTTTTTACAGTGGCAAGTTATTTAAGAGTACGCTGTGGTTCTGCGTTTCTGGCAGTGGGAAATCAGGAACGGGCAAAAAAAGGGCTTGATAATCCGCAGGCACATGATACAGATATGGCAGTCCGTGTGGGAATTGGTGCGCTCCGGCGTCTGATTGCTCAGGACAGAGAAGAAAATAAATAAAAAAACACCAATTGGACATATGAAAAATGCACAATTTTTCCCGGTAAATTCTATGGAAAACGTGGAAAAATAAAATAAGCAGACATATGTCCGATTTTTATTTTTTGAATCTGGTTATATTAAGGATGTTGGAAATTTACAAGTATAAAAAGATTTATAAGCACTAAGAACTTTTTTCCATAAACATTGCATCAATGAAAACGGGCATCATCAGGAAGTGACAAAATGCAGAAAAAAGAAGAAAAAATAAGAAAATATCTGGAAAAATTAAATATGACAGAGGAATTTGCCTGTCTCGATGAAAATGACATGGCGGGTCTAAGTATCGTAAAATATAAAAAAGGCGAGTACCTTTTTCATGCGGGAGATAAGGTTGAGGCAATTTTTTTTCTTGCAGAAGGAAAATGCAAAATATCAAACAGTACAAGCGAAGGTAAGGAAATAGCTATTGATTTTGATATTCCGGTCGGGAGAATGATTGGAGAAATGGAACTGGCATCAGGGATCGACTTTTTTCACAGTGTGTCTGCAGCGGCAGATTCTGTAGTTTTAAGAATTCCTCTTGAAATTGCGGAAAAGAGATTGATGAATGATCCTGCTTTTTTAAGATATATTTGCCGACAGCTTGCATGGGAGCTGACAGAGAGTGGAAGAGAGAGGGTCAGGGTAAGTCTTCATGATGCAAGAGAAAGGGTAGCAAGGTATCTTTATGGTTGGGCGGTGCGTACAGGAGAAAGAAATTTTACAATTTCCTGCCGCCGGACAGCATTGGAATGTGCCATATCGGAACGACATTTAAATAGAATATTTCATAAAATGGAGGATGAGGGTATCATCGAAAGATATAGGAATAGAATCCGGATTCTGGATATGGAGCTGCTCCAATCCAGAATTACGGAAGTCTGAATCATGATTCCTGTGCTGAGGAGGATATTTTATTATCCCAGATAATACCTCCGGCAACAAGAAGAATACCGGCAAGTTTCGGAAGATTAAAATTTTTGAATAGGAAGGCATCAAAGAGAATGCCGGCCGTAAGCTGTCCGATCAGGAGAAGAATTGTAGATTCCATTACCTTCAGACGAGAAAGCGTAACCATAGAAATAAGAAACGCAATAATGCCGAATGCGCCTCCAAGATACATCCACCAGGGAGCTTTGGAAAAAGCGTAAAAGTCAATATTAAGTCTGGAAGAACATAAAAGTAATACAAAAGAAAGTACAGTGGCAACAACATAATTTACAAGAGAGCCATTGTATGTGCCAAGTATTTTAGTACAACGATAGTTAATCATCTTAGATATAACTGTGGCGCATCCGTTTACAAATGCAAGTGTCAGTACAAATGCCATAAGAAAATCTCCTTTCTGTTTGAATGCTCAGGCGATATTTACAAGAATCAATCCTGTAAGAATCATAATGAAGCAGGGAATTCTTTTTTTATTAAATGGAATCCTGGGCACACCGAACCAGCCAAAATGGTCGATGACTGCAGAAATGACAAGCTGTCCTGTTACGGATAAGCAAGTCATAACAGAAACACCAAGAACGCCGATACAATAACTGGAACTTGCAACAAGGAAGATTCCAAAAAATCCGGCAGAGTAAAGATACCAGGGCATTCCTGTAATTTTAAGTTTTTCATGAACGAAAAATTTAAGATAAAGAATTAGAAGGATTCCGCCGATTGCGTGAACCATAAGACTCATGCCAAACATTCCCAGATGTTCTGTGAGCATACCATTCAGGCTTGCCATAGCAGACTGACAGGCGCCGGCAATGAGAGTAAAAAAAGCATACATACAAGTACCTCCTAAAGGAATTGTTAGCTTCTATATTGACATATATGGGAAAAAAAGGCAAGAGTTCATATTGATAAATAATATATTTTATAAAATCTGAAAAATGTGTGGAAATTTCCGAGATTCTATTGTAAAATAGAACTATTAAAAAAGAATTGTGTATAAGAACAAAAGAAAACCAGAAAGAACTAAGACAAATACGGAGGAAATCAATGAAAGCTTGGGAAATGGCACAGGATGTTTATAATAATGCACAGCCTGTCATTCGAAGTGAAGAAGAACAAACATGGACAGACAACGTAGATGTGTCCGCTTTTTATGATGACAATCTGTCTCTTGACTGGGGAAGCAATGTACCAGGTTCCGGTGCGCCGGAGAAAATTATGGTGGCTGCTGTACAGGCACTGGAAAACAGAGGGTATCGCGTAAGTGAGGAAGGTTACAGACTTCTTAAAGAGGGACTGCAGGCAAATGAGAAAAAAGATTTTGTAAAGCTGCATCAGATTTCAGCTCTTATGCGGAGAGAACTCGCAGAAGCAGAGAAAGATGAAACTTCTTCTTACTGGGACTATACAGTGTATCATTCTTTTGAGCAGTACAGAGAAAAAGTACAATTTCCGGAAGCTGTACCTGTAAATGTAGAATCAGAAGAATTTAAAGAGCAGATTCGCGCATCATGGACAGCACAGCTGGTTGGTGGGGCAATGGGAACTATGGTGGAAGGTTACACGTTCCAAAATCTGAAAAAAGCGTTTGGGGATGTAACAGGATACCTGAGAGAACCAAATACATATAATGATGATATTACATTTGAGCTTGCGTTTTTAGATGCTTTTTCAGAAAAAGGATATGAAGTAACATCAGAAGATATTGCTCTTTCCTGGGTTGGCTTGATTCCATGTGGCTGGTCTGCAGAAGAGCTTGCAATCCGTAATATAAAAAGCGGGATTTTCCCTCCGGAAAGCGGAACTTACAGAAATCCATTTAATGAGTGGATTGGTGCACAGATGCGTGCCGGTATCTGTGGTATGGTAGCGCCTGGAAATCCTTACCTGGCGGCAGAGCTTGCATGGAAGGACGGAGAAGTTTCTCATGCGGCTAACGGAATTCTGGGAGAAGTATTCAATGCTGTTATGACTTCTATGGCTTTTGTGGAATCCGATATAAAAACGATTGTAAAAAATGCGATTTCTATGATACCAGAGGACAGTGAGTATTATTCTGTTGTTTCCTTTGCATGGAAATGCTGTGAAGAGCAGAAAACTTGGGAGGAAGCACTTCTTCTTTGCCAGGAAAAATATAAACGTTATAACTGGATTCATGCTTATCCAAATGCGTGCTGTGAAATTATTGCTCTTTATTATGGAGATGGTGATTTCCAGAAGACACTTCATATTATAACTATGTGTGGAATTGATGTAGACTGTAATGCGGGCATGATCATGCCTGTTCTTGCGATTCAAAAGGGAATGCGTATCATTCCAAAAGAACTGATTCATCCGGCGTTTGAGCGCCTTGATACTTATATGAGAGGCCGCTTTAAATCTATGAGCATGGATGAACTGATCAATGATACTTTATGGAGTATAAAAAAAGCTTACAAATAAAGGAGGAAAAAAATGAAAAAAAGAGTATTAAGCACAGTAGTAGCTGCCGCAATGGTGGTATCAGCAGGAGCAGTGACAGTACCGGTTTATGCTGAGGACGAGCCGTATAAGGCTGCCCTTCTGATCAATGGTACACTTGGAGACAAGTCTTTCTTCGATTCTGCAAATGAAGGTCTTACAAAGCTTCAGGAGGAACTGGGAGAAGACAAATTTACATTCAAAGTAGAGCAGATGGGTGCAACATCAGCAGACGAGGCAAAATGGGAGCCTACACTTTACGATTATTGTGATGATGGTTCTTATGATGTTATTATCGTAGGTACATTCCAGTTGTTAGAGGCTCTTACAAATGCTTCTGCTGATTATCCGGATCAGAAATTTATTTACTTTGATGAGGCATTTAACTTTGAAGAGGGCGGCGAGAATATTTACAATGTTATGTACAAACAGAACGAAGTTTCCTACCTTGTAGGAGCTGCAGCTGCTATGATGACAACAGATGAGACACTTGATAAAGTGGATCCGTCCAACAAGATAATCGGATTCTTAGGCGGTATGGAAAACTCTGTTATTAAAGACTTCCTGGTAGGATACATTCAGGGAGCAAAAGATGTAGACGAAGAAATTCAGGTTGCACTTGCATATGTAGGTAACTTCTATGACTCTGCAGCAGGTAAAGATATGGCACTGACACAGTATCAGAATGGAGCTGACGTTGGATTTAACGTAGCAGGAAGCGCTGGACTTGGACAGATTGAAGCAGCAGTAGATTCTGACAGATACGCATTTGGGGTAGACTCTGACCAGGCAGCTCTTCTTCCGGATTACGCAGCTAACATTCCTACCTCTGCCATTAAAAATGTAGGTAATTCCCTGATTCGTGCGATTAAGATGGATATGGAAGGCGAACTGGAATATGGACAGCTTGAGTATCTCGGATTTGCAGAAAGCGGCGTAGAACTCGTAGAAGATGAGCACTACAAAGAGGCAGTTCCGGAAGAAATCCGTACTAAGGTTGAAGAACTGAAAAAACAGATTGTTGATGGCGAAATCACAGTTCCTACAGCGCTCGGAGATGAGGCGATGAGTGAAGATGACATTCAGGCATTAATTGATTCTGTAAAAGTAAAATAAACAAATAATGTCATGGAGAATCCAGTCCCGGTATTTATCTGGAACTGGATTTTCCTTTTTAAACCTTTAAATAAAGAGAGACGGGGTGAAGGAATTTGGATAGTCAAGTGGTATTACAAATGAATCACATTATGAAGATTTACGGAAATGGTGTGGTTGCAAATGAAGATGTATCCCTGGAACTTAGAAAAGGAGAAATTCATGCTCTGTTAGGAGAAAATGGTGCAGGAAAGAGTACTCTTATGAAGGTACTTTTTGGAATTGAATCTCCGGATCAGGGAGAAATTATCCTGAATGGACAGAAAACGGCGATTAAGTCGCCTCAGGATGCCATCAGCAAAGGAATTGGTATGGTTCATCAGCATTTTATGTTGGTTCCATCTCTTTCTGTAGCAGAAAATATTATTCTCGGCGTTGCACCGAAAAAAGGAATTTTTATTGATATGAACAAGGCGGTAAAGGCCGCACAGGATATTGCAAGAGAATATAATTTTGATATTAATGTAAATGAAAAAGTAGAAGAGATTCCTGTTGGTATTAAGCAGAAAGTGGAAATTTTGAAAGCTCTGTACAGAGGGGCTGAAATTTTAATCTTAGACGAGCCAACTGCTGTTTTAACACCGCAGGAGACAGAAGAGCTTTTCGTACAGCTTTTAAAACTGAAAGAAAAAGGGCATACGATTATTTTTATTTCCCACAAACTGGATGAAATTAAAAAAATATGCGACAGGGCTACCATTATGCGAAATGGAAAAAGCATGGGTACATATGAGGTGGCAGATATTACAACTCAGGAAATGTCAAAGCTGATGGTGGGACATGAAGTTTCTCTGCAGTTTGATAAGAACGAGCAGAAGCTTTCAGATAATGTATTCTTAAAGGTAAGAAATCTTACAGTCCACAATTCTCAGGGCGTTATGAAGGTAGATGACCTTTCTTTTGACTTAAAAGGCGGGGAAATTCTGGGAATTGCAGGTGTAGAGGGCAATGGACAGACAGAGCTGATTGATACGATTACCGGTCTGAATAAGAAATACAAGGGAAGTATTCAGATTAAAGGAAAAGATATTGCGCAGGCATCTATTCGTGATATTCGTGACATGAAGCTTGCCCATATTCCGGAAGACCGTATGACAACCGGATGTGCAAAAACATTGAGTATCAAAGAAAATCTTTTTTCTAATCAGTACAGAGACTCCCGGTATTCCGGCAGATTTTTTATGAAACAGAAAGTAATGGATAATAGAAGCGATGAGTTGATTAAAGAATATCTTGTAAAATGTAAATCAAGAAAGCAAAATGTCGGTATGCTTTCCGGTGGAAATATTCAGAAAGTTATTGTTGCAAGAGAATTTTCTACAGAACCGGATATTATTATCGCCAATCAGCCAACACGTGGAATTGATGTCGGAGCAGCTGCGTTTATCAGAAAACGTCTCCTGGAATTCCGTGATGCCGGTTGTGCAGTAATTTTAATTTCAGCAGACCTGACAGAAATTTTTTCTTTAAGCGACCGTCTGGCTGTTATGTATAAAGGAAAATTTGCAGGCTTCTTTAATGACGTGGAAAAAGTGACAGAAGATGAACTTGGCCAGCATATGCTCGGCATTAAGAAAGATGATGTATTGGAGGGAGTCATGTATGAGTAGTGCTAAAAGATTTGATGTTCTCAGAACTATTCTTTCTGTGTTAATAGCTCTTGCCATTTCTTTTGGAATTATTTTTATGGTAAGTGATCAGCCGATAGAAGCGATTAAACATCTTTTGACCGGGCCGCTGACAAGTAAGCGAAATATGGGAAATGTAGTAGAGTCCATGATTCCTCTTATTTTTACAGGAACCGGTGTTTGTATTATGTTTTCTGCAAATCAGATTAACCTTGCTGGTGAAGGAGCGTTTCATGTAGGTGGTCTGATTGCTTCCTGTGTTGCGATTTATATTACAGGAAATGTGATTTCTCCTGTGGCAGCACTCCTTTGTGCTGGTCTTGTGGGTGCTCTTTTTACAGCAATTCCGGCAATTATGAAAATTACAACAACAGCAAGTGAGCTGGTATCCTCTTTGATGATTAACTATCTTGCTCTTTATTTTGGAAACTATATGCTGAATAATGTAATTGGTGATCCAAAAGCAAGTGCAGCATCCTATAAACTGTGTGAAGCTTCTCAGCTTCCGGTTTTAATTGATAGAACACGTGTTCATCTTGGAATTGTCATAGCTCTTGCAGTTGCTGTGTTTGGATACTTCTTCCTGTATCGTACAAAAACAGGATATGAGCTTCGTCTTACAGGTGAAAACGAAGAATTTGCAAAGTATTCCGGTATCAGCATTGTAAAAGTTATTTTAATCTCTCAGCTTCTTGGAGGATTTATTGCAGGTCTCGGAGGCGGTGTGGAAATGCTGAGCCCGATATATAAGAGATTTACGTGGACTTCTCTTCTGGGATATGGCTGGGATGCGATTATTATTTGTACACTTTCTAAAAAGAATCCGTTATATACTCCATTTGCAGCTCTTTTCCTGGCTTATTTAAGAACAGGAGCTTCTATTATGGCAAGAAGAACAGACGTTACATTGGAAATTGTACAGATTACACAGGGTATTATTATTCTGCTTGTAGTAGCGGAACAGTTCTTAAGCAAGTATAAACATAAGCTGATTGCAAAAGAAGCAAAGGCAGCATTAAAAGAAGAGGAGGCGGCATAATATGTGGAATGCAATTTTATCTCCGGATTTTTTTGGCGCCATATTAAGGGCTGCCACCCCTATTTTGTTTGCAACTCTGGCTGCGGCCATTGCAGCAAAATCCGGAATTACCAATATGGCACTGGAAGGTATCATGCTCTTTTCAGCATTATTTGGAGTTATATTTTCTTCATTGACGCACAGTGCATGGCTGGGACTGCTTATTACAGTCGTGATAGGAGGCTTGATTGGTCTTGTTCTGGCATTTTTCGTTCTGAATTTAAAGACGGATGAGATTCTGGCGGCGATTGCCATAAATCTGGCAGCAACGGGCGGAACGGTTCTTCTTCTTGTGGCATTTTCGGGAGACAGAGGTGTATCTACATCTGTAAGAAGCGTATCTGCGCCTAATGTTGTCATTCCGTTTGTTGAAAAAATTCCATTTATCGGTGAAATTCTGTCAGGACAGAATGTGCTTACCTGGCTTGCAATACTTGCGGTAATTCTTCTGCATTTATTCCTTTATAAAACACCGCTGGGATTATCTATTCGTTCTGTAGGTGAAAATAAAGATGCTGCAGAATCCGTAGGAATCAATTCCAGAAAAATGCAGTATATAGCTCTGGTAATAAGCGGAGCACTTACCGCATTTGGCGGATTTTATCTGTCAGGCGGATACATGAATATGTTTACGAAAGATATGTCAGGCGGACGTGGCTTCATTGCTCTTGCAGCGGCAAGTATGGGTGGAAATACACCTATAGGAGGGCTTCTTGTATCCCTTCTCTTTGGTGTGGCACAGGCACTTGCAAATGTAATGCAGCTTACAGCGATGATGCCGTATGAAATTATTCTTATGGTTCCATACCTTACAACTCTGATAGGTCTTGGAGTGTATTATTATTCTCAGAAAAAGAAAAAAGAGCGTTTAAGCGGCAAATAAAAACAGGGGCTTCTTTTAAAGAAGCCCCAGCTTATCAAATGCATTATCAGACAGAAGTGCTCCTGATGAGGAGACAACAGCAGAAGAAACTCGGTTGGCCTTTTGAATGGCTGTCCTAAGAGAATCGCCTTTTTTTAAACAGGCAATGACAGAGCCTATGTGAGAATCTCCGGCACCTATGGTATCTGCCTGAACCGCAGGTACGGGAGAGATTGTATCAGATTCTTTTCCATCAAAGAAAAAGCAGCCTTTTTCTCCCAGAGTGATAATTACCGTATTGTTTGTTTGGGTATACAGAAAAGCTGCAGCATCCTGTATATTGGATTTTCCGCTTGCGGAAAGTGCTTCTGTTTCATTAAGGTGAAGCACAGGGGAGAGGCGATAAATCCGTTCCACAAGTTTTGGATTAATTACAGTTAATCTTGGACCGGGGGCAAAGTAAACAGTAAGCTCTTTGTGGGCTTCCAGAAACTCAACAATATTTTCTCCTGTAGTTTCTTCGATTTCGAGACCGCATATATATACGGAGTCAATATCCTCAAGTGGAATCAGGGAAAACCATTCTTTTTCAAAAAGATATTCTGCTCCGTGGTATGAGATAAAGGAACGTTCTCCTGTATCTTCCACAAAACAGTAGCAGCATCCGTTTTCTTTTTCCGGAGTTGGAATTGGAGAAGAAATTCCACGTATATGAAGCTCCTCTCTTATAAAATTCCCGTAAACTCCGGTTCCTATAGGAGAAAAAAGAATGTAGGGAACCTGAAAGTGACGGATGGAATCCGACACATTGTAGGCGCATCCTCCAAGGGACATATGCTGGCTTCTGATATGAACGTCCTCACCTGTTTTAGGAAGATGATCCACAAGATTTACGACAACATCTACTACGGTAGAACCGATGACTAGAACTTTTTTCATTGGTATACTCCTTACAAAAGAGATTTTGCCGGTATGGCAACAGATTTATGCTAACACAGTTTGTAACGTCTTGCAATAATAAAATGAAAGGGAACAGACATGGAAAAAGCAGTTTTATTAAAAGATGCATCTCTTCTTGATGAAAACGGACAGTGTACGCTTCATCAGGATGTATATATTAAAAACGGACGTATCGAAAAAATAGCGGAAGCGGGGAAAGAAGAATTTCCGGAAGCGGAAGAAGTAATTTCCTGTTCCGGATTTTATGTGACACCAGGTATTCCAAACCTTCATACACACACGGCCATGAATATTTTCAAGGGGATTGCAGAAGATGTGACAGCAGATGCCTGGTTCAATGAGATGATATGGCCGTATGAGAGCAAAATGACAAATGAGGATGTATATACAGGAACACTTCTTGGAATTGCAGAAATGCTGAATAACGGTGTAACTGTATTTGCAGATCACTATTTCGGGGAAGAGCATGTTTTAAGAGCTGTAAAGGAAACGGGAATCAGAGGAGATCTTGCACCGACCCTTTTTGGTGCAACAGAAGAGTTTCCGGAACGACTTTCTCAGGTTACAGAATTTATCAAAGATCATAGAGCCGATTCTGACAAAATTTCTTTCCATATGGGACCTCATGCGGTATATACCTGCCCGGATACTACCCTTGGGCAGATTGTAGACGAAGCAAAAAAATTACAGGTACCTCTTCATATGCATATTTCAGAGGAGGAGCCACAGGTAGAAAAAACAAGGGAAAAAACAGGTCTTACTCCATTTGGAGTCATGGCAGAAGCAGGAGGATTTGACCTTCCTGTCCTTGTAGGACACGGACTTTGGATTGAGGAAGAAGATCTTAAGTTTATAAAGGACGATACCTGGTTTGCATTTTGTCCGAAAACTTATATGAAGCTTGCATCAGGAAGAGGAAAGTTTTTTGATCTTTATCCAAAGCTTAACTATGGGTTCGGAACAGATGGAGCAGCAAGTTCCAATACTTTGAATCCGGTGGAGCAGGCAAGACTTTTCGGGCTTCTTGGAAAGTTTCAGGCAGACGATGCTTCTGCATTTTCAGGAGAAGAAATCTGGAAACATCTGATGGCAGGACACCGGGCGTTTCCGTTTGGAACAGGATATTTGAAAGAGGGCGCTCCAGCAGACCTTGTTATCTGGGATTTATATCAGATGGATACCTTTCCGTTTTATAATCCAATTTCCAGTATCTTATACAGCAGCAACAGCCGGAATGTAAAATATACAATGGTGAAAGGTGAATTTCTGAAATATGACGGCGTTTTAAAAATGGACACAAAAGCGCTTATGGAAATGGGAATCCGTCTTCAGAAAACTCTTCTTGAAAGAGGAAGAGGAAAAGCGGAGATTTTTTATTAATAAAAGAAATATAACAAAAATGTATAACAGGAGGTAATGTATTATGTGTATTCCAACACCACACAACACAGCAAAAAAAGGAGATATTGCAAAGAAGGTTTTAATGCCGGGAGATCCGCTTCGTGCGAAGTATATTGCGGAAACATATCTTGAGAATCCGGTATGCTTTAACACAGTTCGTAATGTTCTTGGATATACAGGAACATACAAAGGACAGGAAGTATCTGTTATGGCAAGCGGTATGGGAATGCCGTCCATCGGAATTTACAGCTATGAGCTTTATAACTTCTATGATGTAGATCGTATTATCCGTATTGGTTCTGCAGGAGCACTTCAGGATGATGTAAATGTAATGGATGTTATCATTGCAATGGGAGCTTGTACAGACTCTAATTTCGGAAGTCAGTTCTGTCTTCCGGGTACTTTTGCTCCAACTGCAAGCTACAATCTGGTATCAAGAGCAGTAGAAGTTGCAAAAGAGCAGGGAACGCCGGTAAGAGTAGGAAATGTAGTTTCCTCTGATGTGTTCTACAGCGATAATAAGCAGGCATCTGATGCCTGGAGAAAAATGGGAGTTCTCTGTGCAGAAATGGAATGTGCAGGTTTGTTTATGACAGCGGCACGTGCAGGCAAAGAGGCTCTTGGAATCTTAACAATTTCAGACCATATTTATAGAGAAGAAGCGATTTCTGCAGAAGCGCGCCAGACATCATTTAATAAGATGATGGAAATTGCTCTGGGAATCTAAATACATTCAGAAAGCATAAAATGAATCACAGGAGCCATGAAGCTGTTTGAAACAGCCTCATGGCTCTTGTCAACAGAGGGGATTTATCGTATATTATTAGGAGAAATGATTACCGGAAAGGGAGACAGAATAAATGACAGTACAGGAACTTCTGGAGGCAGTGCGTGATGGAAATGTAACTGTAGAAGAGGCGGAAACTTTATTAAAAAAAGAAAGCTATGAGGAGCTGGAATATGCAAAGCTTGATACCGGACGGAAAAACCGCACCGGATTTGCGGAAGTGGTTTACTGCAGCGGAAAGGCAGACCAGCATCTTTTGAGTATATATGAACGTTTATATAAGGAATACGGAGAAGTATTTGGAACAAGGGCATCAGAAAAACAATATGCGCTTATAAAGGCGCGTTTTCCGGAGGCGGAATATGATTCCGTGTCCCACATTCTAAAAATATGTACAAAAGAGAAAGAAAAAAATGGAAATATTGTAGTTTGTACTGCAGGAACAGCAGATATTCCCGTTGCAGAGGAAGCGGCGCAGACAGCGGAATATTTTGGGACAAAGGTGGAGCGGATTTACGATATAGGAGTCAGTGGAATGCACAGGCTATTTTCAAGATTGGAACAAATACAGAAGGCAAATTGTGTTGTGGCAGTGGCGGGAATGGAGGGGGCGCTTGCAAGTGTTCTGGGAGGGCTTGTCAGCCGACCGGTAATCGCTGTTCCCACTTCTGTAGGATATGGAGCAAATTTTGGAGGTATGTCAGCACTTCTTACGATGATTAACTCTTGTGCTAATGGAGTAGCAGTAGTAAATATTGATAATGGTTATGGAGCCGGTTATCTTGCAACACAGATCAATCGTCTTGCGGCAGGGGAAGGAGAGAAAGAATAGTGGGAAATACATTATATTTGGAATGCTATTCCGGAATCAGCGGTGATATGACAGTGGCGGCGCTACTTGCTCTTGGAGCAGACAGAGATATACTTGAAAATACTTTAAAAAGTCTCCCGCTTACAGGATATAGAACAGAGATAACAAAAGTAAAAAAATCAGGAATTGAGGCATGTGATTTTCATGTAATTCTTGATAAAGAACATGAAAACCATGACCATGATATGGAGTATCTTCATGGGCACAGTCATTGTAAAAATGAAAACCATTCACAGGAGCATATTCATGAAGAAAGTAGCCATAAAGAACACAGTCACGATCATCTCCACAGAGGAATAAAGGAAATAAAAGAAATAATCGATGCGGGAAATCTTACGGAAAGGGCGAGAGATCTTGCAATAAAAATCTTTTCTATACTTGCAGAGGCAGAGGCAGCAGCTCATAATGTCTCGGTGGAAGAGGTACATTTTCATGAGGTTGGGGCAGTTGATTCCATTGTGGATATTGTGGCGGCAGCTGTATGTTTCGACAATCTGAATATAGCCGAAGTAATCATACCGGAGCTTTGGGAGGGGAGGGGAACCGTTCGCTGTCAGCACGGAATTCTTCCGGTTCCGGTTCCTGCTGTTCTAAATGTAGTAGCTCAAAACGGGCTGAAAATAAAAGTCACAGATGTGAAGGGAGAGCTAGTAACGCCTACAGGGGCAGCCATTGCAGCGGCTGTTCGGACAAAAGAGAGACTTCCGGAGCGTTTTTCTGTCATAAAAACAGGAATAGGAGCAGGGAAACGCGAGTATGATTGTCCGGGTATTCTCCGGGCAATGGTAATCGAAGAAGAGGCAGAACAAGAAAAAAATGAAGATACCATCTGTAAGCTTGAGGCAAATATTGACGACTGTACAGGAGAAGCCCTTGGATATGCCATGAAACTTCTTATGGAAGCCGGGGCAAGAGATGTGTATTATGTACCTGTCTTTATGAAAAAAAATCGTCCTGCGTGGATTTTAAGCGTTCTTTGTAAGGAAGAGGACAGAGAGAATCTAGAGCAGATTATTTTCAGAGAAACAACTACTATCGGAATCCGAAGAACAGCGATGAAAAGAACGGTTCTTGAGCGGGAACTAAGAAAAATAGATACAAGTTTCGGTAAGGTTCTTGTGAAGATATGCAGGGACGGGAAAGCGGTATATTTTTATCCGGAATATGAAAGTCTGGCAGAGCTTTGTAAAAAAACAGGGATTTCTTATCAGGAAGCCTATGAAATAGCTGTGAATGAAGCGAAGAAAGAAGTATGAAAGAGGAGAAATAAATGAAAACCACAGAAAGTCAGAAAAAGAAAACAAACGGGGGAGATATTACTATCTGCCCTCATGCAAAAAAGTGCGGAGGCTGTCAGTATCAGGGAATTTCTTATGAGGAGCAGTTAAAGAAGAAACAGAAGCAGGAAGAAAAACTGCTTGGAAGATTTGGAAAAGTAAAGCAAATAAAGGGAATGGAAAATCCCTATCATTACAGAAATAAGGTTCATGCAGTTTTTGACAGGGACAGAAAAGGAAATATTATTTCCGGAACGTATGAGGCTAAATCCCACAGAGTAGTACCTATTGAAAGCTGTATGATAGAAGATGAAAAAAGCCAGGAAATTATCCGCACGATAAGGGGAATGCTGAAATCCTTTAAAATAAAAACATATGATGAAGATACAGGCTATGGGCTTCTCAGGCATGTTCTGGTGAGAAGAGGATTTGAGACAAACGAGATTATGGTAGTACTTGTAGTGGGTTCTCCTGTTTTTCCATCGAAAAATAATTTTGTCAAGGCTCTTCGTAAAGAGCATCCAGAGATTTCTACCATTGTTTTAAACATTAATGATAAGAAAACAAGTATGGTTCTTGGAGAAAGAGAAATTGTAATTTACGGGAAGGGCTTTATCAGGGACAGATTATGCGGCTGTTCTTTCCGAATTTCCCCGAAATCTTTTTATCAGGTGAATCCTGTACAGACAGAGGTTCTTTATGAAGAAGCGGTACGTCTTGCAGGGCTTACAGGAAAAGAGAGAGTAATTGATGCTTACTGCGGAATCGGTACCATTGGAATGATTGCGTCAAAACATGCAAAAGAGATTATTGGAATTGAGCTGAATAAGGATGCAGTCCGTGATGCAAAAATCAATGCAAGAGAAAATAAAATTTCTAATATTTCTTTTTATGAAAATGATGCAGGCGTATTTATGGAATCGATGGCGGCGCAGGGAGAGACAGCAGATGTTGTGTTTATGGATCCGCCTCGTGCAGGAAGCGATGAAAAATTTCTTTCCTCTGTCGTTACACTGGCGCCGAAAAAAATTGTTTATATTTCCTGTAACCCTGAGACACTTGCCAGGGACTTAAAATATCTTGTAAAGAAGGGGTACAAGGTTAGGGAAATACAGCCTGTAGATATGTTTGGCTTTACGGAACACTGCGAAACAGTTTGCCTTTTACAGAAATAAAGATTAAAATACAAATGAAGAGCAAAGAAAGTCCCGGCTGAATTAACAGCCGGGATATTTTTTGAAATATGAATTATTCCTGAGGACCAGCAGAAACTAATGCTTTACCAGCTTCGTTTCCTTCGTATTTAGCGAAGTTCTTAACGAATCTTGCTGCTAAGTCTTTTGCTTTTGTCTCCCACTCGGAAGCGTCAGCGTATGTGTCGCGTGGGTCAAGGATGTTGGAGTCAACACCTGGAAGCTCTGTCGGTACTTCGAAGTTGAAGTGCGGAATCTTCTTTGTTGGTGCTTTTAAGATATCTCCGTTTAAGATTGCATCGATGATACCACGTGTATCTTTAATGGAAATACGTTTTCCTGTTCCGTTCCATCCTGTATTTACCAGGTAAGCTTTAGCGCCGCTCTTTTCCATTTTCTTAACAAGCTCTTCTGCATATTTTGTAGGATGCAGTTCCAGGAATGCCTGTCCGAAGCAAGCGGAGAATGTTGGTGTAGGCTCTGTGATTCCACGCTCTGTACCAGCAAGTTTTGCTGTAAATCCAGAAAGGAAGTAGTACTGTGTCTGCTCTGGTGTCAGAATAGATACTGGAGGCAGTACGCCGAAAGCATCTGCAGACAGGAAGATAACTTCTTTTGCTGCCGGAGCGGAAGAAACAGGGCGAACGATATTCTCGATGTGGTTGATCGGGTAAGAAACACGAGTGTTCTCTGTCACGCTCTTATCTGTAAAGTCGATTTTTCCTTCAGAATCAAGAGTTACGTTCTCGAGAAGGGCATTGCGTTTGATTGCATTGTAGATGTCTGGCTCAGACTCTTTGTCAAGGTCGATAACTTTTGCATAGCATCCGCCTTCGAAGTTGAATACACCATTGTCATCCCAGCCGTGCTCGTCATCACCGATAAGAAGACGTTTCGGGTCTGTGGAAAGTGTAGTTTTTCCTGTTCCGGAAAGACCGAAGAAGATTGCTGTGTTTTCGCCGTTTAAGTCTGTGTTTGCAGAGCAGTGCATGGAAGCGATTCCTTTTAATGGAAGGTAGTAGTTCATCATGGAGAACATACCTTTCTTCATTTCTCCGCCGTACCATGTGTTTACAATAACCTGCTCGCGGCTTGTGATGTTGAACATAACTGCTGTCTCAGAGTTTAATCCTAACTCTTTGAAGTTTTCAACTTTTGCTTTAGAAGCATTGTATACGATGAAGTCAGGCTCAAAGTTCTCAAGCTCTTCTGCTGTTGGCTGAATGAACATATTTGTAACAAAATGAGCCTGCCAAGCTACTTCCACAATAAAACGGATTGCCATACGTGTATCTTTGTTGGCACCGCAGAATGCGTCTACAACGTAGAGTTTTTTATTGGAGAGCTCTTTTAATGCAAGGTCTTTTACAGTATCCCATGCTTCCTGGGATGCCGGGTGATTGTCGTTTTTGTATTCGTCAGAAGTCCACCATACAGTATCTTTGGAATTTTCGTCCATAACGATAAATTTGTCTTTAGGAGAACGGCCTGTGTAAACGCCAGTTTTAACGTTAACAGCGCCCAGTTCACTTTCCTGACCTTTTTCAAAACCTTCAAGTTCCGGTTTTGTTTCTTCAGCGAATAATAATTCATAAGAAGGGTTGTGAACGATTTCAGTTGTTCCTGTGATGCCATACTTGGTTAAATTCATTTCTGCCATCTTACATGTACCTCTTTTCTTTTTAATTAAGATAAGCACACCTGGAAAAAGCAGGTGCTTCTATCCGTTCTGAAAGAAGTGAAAGTACCACTTCCAATCTATATTATACATATTTGATACAAGAAATCAACAAAAAAAATTCTGTTTTTTCAAAATCGTTTAAAATTTAACAACTCTGAAAAAATCTGATTGACAACGGGAAAATATTTTTATACACTGAGTTAACTAAAACTAATTAGATAAAACTAACTAAAAGGAGAAGAAGCGATGCGACATAAAAGGATGATGAAAATTTTCTGGATAATTCTTGGCTTTGTTTGTTTTGGAACCGGTACTCTGGGCGTTGTGCTTCCTGTTTTGCCCACCGTTCCTTTTTATATGGGAACGGCATTCTGTTTTGCAAAAAGCTCAGAAAAACTATATGCCTGGTTTAAAAAGACAGCGCTTTATAAAAAACACCTGGAAAGTTTTGTGGAGGAGCGCTCCCTGTCAGCAGGGGCAAAAATCCGCATTTTCGGAACTGTTACTGCGTTAATGATGATCGGATTTCTTTTTATGAAAAATGCTCCGGCAGGAAGAATTTGTCTCACGGCAGTATGGGTGTGGCATTTCTGGTACTTTTTTGTGCGAATAAAAACAGCGAAAGGAACGGTATCATGATTAAGAAAAGATTGATTCAATTATTGGCTCATGCGAAACGGCATATCGTTTTCCAGGTAATGTGGAAGTGGCTGTCCCTTCTTTGTCAGATTATTATGGTGGGAACGGTCTCTTTTCTTCTGGAAAAAGCCTTAAATAAAGAACTGTCAGAACAATATATACTCCTGTGTGGGGCTTTTGTTGCGGCGGCTATGCTGCTTCGGTTCTTTTCGGACAGACAGGCTGCTTTTTCTTCTTACAGAGCAAGCGCAGATGTAAAAGGGATTTTAAGAGAAAAGATTTATGAAAAGCTGTTAAGACTGGGAGCATCCTACAGAGAAAATGCGGCAACTTCTGAGGTGGTGCAGATGGCAGCAGAAGGTGTGGAGCAGCTTGAGATTTATTTTGGAAAGTATTTATCTCAGTTTTTTTACAGTTTACTGGCTCCTGTTACGTTATTTTTTGTTCTTTCTTTTATCAATATAAAGGCAAGCCTGATACTCCTGATCTGTGTGCCGCTGATTCCTGCTTCTATTATTGCTGTGCAGAAACTGGCAAAAAAACTTTTGAATAAATACTGGGGGATTTATACAGAGCTGGGAGATTCATTTCTGGAAAATCTTCAGGGTCTTACCACGCTGAAAATTTATCAGGCAGATGAGCAGAAGGCAGAGGAAATGGATCGGGAATCTCAGCGTTTCCGTCAGATTACCATGAAGGTTCTCACCATGCAGTTAAATTCTACAAGCGTGATGGACATGATCGCGTACGGAGGGGCTGCGGCAGGTATGATTGCGGCGATTTCCGAGTTTGCAAAAGGAAACGTAGCTTTCGGAGGAACGTTTATGATTATTCTGCTGGCATCAGAGTTTTTTATTCCTCTTCGCCTTCTGGGATCGTTTTTTCATATTGCAATGAATGGAATGGCGGCAAGTGATAAAATTTTTGCTCTTCTGGATTTGCCGGAGGAAGAAGGGGAAAAGAAGTCCCTGGCAGAGGGAGAAATTTCAATTTCTCTCACAAATGTACAGTTTTCCTACGAGAAGAAAAGGGAAATCTTCAAAAATGTATCTATGGATCTGCCTGCGGGAAGTTTTCTTTCTGTTGTGGGCGTATCCGGCTGTGGAAAGAGTACCATTGCGGGAATTTTGATGGGAAGAAATAAAAATTACAAAGGCAGTATTAAAATTCAGGGACAGGAACTTTGTGATATTTCAGAAAAAAGTCTGATGGAACATATTACGTTTGTAGGTCACAACAGCTATCTTTTTAAAGGAACGGTTCGTGACAATTTAAGAATGGGGAAAAAAGACGCTTCGGAAAAAGAGATGGAAGAAGTATTAAAACAGGTAAATCTTTATGGATTTATAAAGTCGCAAAAAGGACTGGATACGCCTGTGCTGGAACGCGGCAGCAATTTTTCTGGAGGACAGAGACAGAGGCTTGCGATGGCAAGGGCTCTTTTACATGATACGCCGGTGTACATTTTTGATGAGGCTACTTCGAATATTGATATGGAAAGTGAAGAAATGATCATGGAAGTTATCCGTATGCTTTCCAAAACAAAAACAGTGCTTCTGATTTCTCACAGACTGGCAAATGTAATGGAAAGCGACAGGATTTATATGATGGAAAAAGGGAAAATCGTGCAGTCGGGAACACATGAGGAACTGATAGAGCAGGAAGGGGCGTATAAGAAGCTTTTCTGCAGTCAGAAAGAGCTGGAAGCTTACAGTATGAAAAAGAGAAAGGCGGTGGCAGAATGAGAGAAGAGAAGAAACGAAGAAAAGGGATTGCGATTATGCGGCAGCTTACAGGGCTTGTAAAGCCGCTGATACCGATCATGTGTGCCGCTGTTTTTCTGGGAGTCCTTGGATATTTGTGCGCTATTTTTCTCACAGTAGTTGCCGGGTATGGTCTTCTGGGGCATATTTTTGAGGAAAATGTTTATTCTGTTGGAAAACTGGCTGTTATCTTATTGCTTTTGGCTGTTTTACGCGGGATTCTTCATTATGGAGAACAGTACTGTAATCATTTTATTGCGTTTAAGCTTCTGGCTGTTATCCGTCACAAAGTGTTTGCAGCTCTTCGAAAGCTTTGTCCTGCAAAACTGGAAGGGCGGGAAAGAGGAAATTTAATATCTGTGATCACCACAGATATTGAGCTTTTGGAGGTGTTTTATGCACACACCATTTCTCCGATCGCGATCGCGATTTTTACATCGGGCATTATGGTTGCGTTTATAGGAAAACAATATCTGCCGGCAGGCATTATAGCGTTTGCGGTATATGTAATAATTGGTGCAGTACTTCCTCTTTTCAATGGGAAAGCCGGAGCAGATGACGGTATGGAGTTTCGGGATTCTTTTGGAGAATTAAACAGTTTTATTCTGGATTCTCTTCGCGGTTTAGATGAAACCATTCAGTTCCACCAGGGAAAAGAGCGGACAGAAAAAATGAAAAAGAAATCGTATCAGTTAGGAGAAATGCAGAAAAAACTGAATCGTCATGAAGCATTCCAAAGCTCCCTGACCAATTTCTTTATTTTACTGTTTTCTTTTGGGATGCTGTTTTTTATGCTCTGGAATTATGAAAATGGAAATGTAACGTATCAGGAAATGATTCTTTCTGTCATGGGCATGATGGGATCTTTTGGACCGGTAGTGGCTCTTTCCAATCTGTCTAATAATCTGAATCAGACGCTTGCCAGTGGAGAAAGAGTTCTTTTTCTTTTGGAGGAAACGCCTCAGGTAAAAGAAACAGAGGGAAAAGAAGCGACTGTGTTTAAAGGGGCAAAAGCGGAAGGTGTGAGTTTTTCTTATGAGGAAGAAGAAATCTTAAAGGATTATACCATTTCTTTCCCAAAAGGCAAGGTTGTGGGCATTCACGGAGCGAGTGGTTCCGGAAAGTCCACACTTTTAAGGCTTCTTATGCGTTTCTGGGACGCAGAACGGGGAACCATTTCCATTTCGGGAAAGAATATAAAAGAAGTAAACACACAGGATTTAAGAAATATGGAATCTTATGTAACACAGGAAACGTATCTTTTCCACGATTCTCTTGCGAATAATATTGCGGTGGGAAAACCGGGAGCATCTTTGGAGGAAATTCAAGAAGCGGCAAAGAAAGCGGCTGTTCATGACTTTATTATGAGTCTTCCAAAAGGTTATGAAACAGAAGCAGGAGAGCTTGGAGATACTTTGTCGGGAGGGGAGAAGCAGAGGATTGGAATCGCAAGAGCTTTTCTTCATGATGCGCCGTTCCTTCTTTTAGATGAGCCCACAAGCAATCTGGATTCTTTAAATGAAGGAATGATTCTGAAAGCGTTAAAGGAATCCCGAAAAGATAAGACAATCGTTCTTGTCTCTCACAGAGAATCAACGATGAATCTCGCTGACGTAGTATATGAAATGGAAAACGGAAGGATTTCGTGATAATTGCCCTGGCAAAGAATTGCCGGGGTATATTTTGGGTTAATATTTACAAAAAACAGATGATTTTACACAAAATAAATGGTATAATAAATCAATTATCTGAGATGGGAAGGGAATATGGAAGAGAAAAGAGAAGAATGGAAACAGAAACTAAGAGATGCAGGATTTTTGGAAGGAACTGTTCACACATGCCATTTTTATAAAGAACTTACAGAGAAAACAGCTTTTTGTCTAAACCTTAAATTTCATAAAAATTATACAGGAATTGTATATGGGATTTTTTCGACAGCAAAGTTCTGGAATGAAGAGGAGAAAAAGTGGCTTTATAAATGGGGTTGTGATGATGAGGACTGCAATTTGCGGTATTATCTGGAGATAAAAGACAGGGAAGACGAGAAAGAGGCAGAAACTGTCATTTCTGCGCTATATTGGAAGTTTAGGCAGGCAGATAAAGAGGAAGTGCTGAAATTTGTAAAAGAAAGAAGAAAAGAATTTTTGAATGTAATAACCGGAATATTAAAACCTTTGGGTTATAGAAAAAAAGGAAATAATTGGCATAAAGAAACAAAAGATAAAATTGTTGTTTATTTTTGGGCAGATAAAAATCCATACTGTGATCTTTATTATCTGGTGGCAGGAGCGTATCCTTCGGGTATGGAAGACAGAGTCTTGTTAAACGGGGAAAGAATCGAAAATGTTCTGGAAGGAAAATTTGACTGGGAAAATAATGCCACAGCAAAGGAATCGTATGACTGGCAGTTACAGTCAAAAGAAAGGTTGGTAAATATGGTAGAAACCGCATTAAATAAATACCTTCTTCCTGTTGAAGAAAAGGGGTGGGAACAGTTAAAAGAAATGAATCTGTGGTTTAGAGGAGACTGAAAGGAGAAAGAAGAATCATGAATGCAGATCATAATGAAAACCTGACAGAAGAGGAGAAACAGAATATAAAAAAATCAAAGAAAATGTTTCTCCTTGCCATAGTTGTGGGTGTATTGGGCTTTGTCGTTTTGATAGCAGCCTGTTCGGCAAAGGAATCTCCGGAATGGGTTCAATGGGGCGGCATAATTTTCATGCTGCTTTGCAGCATTTGCGCGATTTGGCTGATATATAAGTCGGCGCCTGATCTGATAGGGTACGAGGCGGTAAAAGAATGGGAAAAAAATGAAAAAAGAGCGCTTTTCCAGATGTCCGGCATGAGCAGAGGCGAGATTGAAAAACGCTTTGAGAGCAGGAAATTTACAAAAATCGAGGGAGAGTATTATTGGAAGAAAAAATTTTATTTTTCGAAAGATTTTATACATTATTATGTGCGCTGCGTAACCTGCACAGATGTGGAAGAGACGATAGAAAGAGAAATTGAGTATTTTAATTCCCGGGAACGGAAGGGAAGAAATTTATGCCTGATACTTTTTCTTTATTTAAAAGACGCAGATGAAGATGTATGGGAAACGATTAAACAGACCGGAATCTCTTACCTGGTAGACGAATCGGTTATGCCGGCTGAGACTTCCGCTACGATTGTGCCGGTAGGAGTGGATACATCTACAGGAACGGCGCGTTTTCTTGATGAGGGAAAAGGAATCCACATCTCCTTGTATGCGCACGGCTGCAAAATTATAAAAGAGCTTTCAGAAAGCAGATAAAAACAGGGGAGGAAAACCTCCCCTGTTTATATTTCGTTTGGATAATGGACGCCCTCAGGCAGCGGGTCCCATTCGTTTAATCCAAGACTTTGTTTAAATTTTGCCTGTTCCAGCGTAAGAGTTACCGGATCGTCGGCGAGATATTCGATCAGCTCATCAATACCTTCCCTTGTTACATTATTTACAAGAAAAATACGCTGGCAGCCCGAATTTATCAGCCATTGTTTTACCATAGGAATGTTGGCGTAAGGAGAATCTGTTTTTGTGATAATTCCAATAATAGGACGCAGGATAAAAGCGCCCAGACATGGACTGAAAAGATTATACGGCTCATCTGCTGCCTGGACAATTCCCACTACATCGGCCTCAAAAGAAAAACAGGCGAGTCCTACGCTGAAGCGTTTAGATTCTGCATATTCTCCGGGAGAGTCGATGGTATCATCGTCCGTAATGGTGTACTGCGTTTTTTCGTAATGCAGCTCTTCTCCTTTTAGCGCCTGTGTAAGAGAAGTTTTTCCTGCTTCGCTTCGACCCATTAAAAATAATTTTTTCATAATAATATTGCTCCGCTTCTTCTAACTTCTGTGTATTTCACATGTTTTAAATCCGAGTTCTTCATGGAAGAAACGAACGACTTCTTCCACGGCAGTCTGCACCTGAGAAAGATTTCCTGTGATAATAAGAGAACCACAGAAACGGTCCATAAATCCAATTTCTACGCCTGCACTTTTCATTGCTATATCAGCTGCAACAACAACAGCCTCCCAGGGAGTGAAACGGATAAGACCAAGAGATTCTCCCGTATGGTTTTCTCCTTCGTGAACTCCGATGTGAAGCCCCAGATTCTGGTAAACAGAAGTCTGGGAAGTGCTGATAATATGGGCAAGGCAGACTTCTTTTCCGGGAACGCGCACGCGGGTCATGCGGAGACGTTTCCCTTTCAGATGCTCATAGTCATCATGGAACAGCTTTTCCAGCAGTTCTTCCTTTGTTATACGGGTCATGTTTTACACTTCCTATCTCTTTGTGATGTCACAGACTACATATCCGAGAGAATCTCTGAAAAAGGTTACGATTTCTGTCAGAGCTGACATAACATCTGAAATTTCCCCGGTAATGATAAGCGTACCTGTAAAACGGTCTGCAAATCCAAGATATACATTTCCGCTTTTTACTGCAATATCAGAAGCGATGACAGCAGATTCCGGCGGCGTCATATTCATAATTCCAATGGCAGAAGAGCGATAATCAAGCTGTGGGTTTAATCCAAGCTTCTGATATACAATAGGAGCCGGACTTCCCATAACGTGGGCAAAGGTAATTTCTTTCCCGGCTACTGTTTCCTGCACAATTCTGATTTGTTCTTCGTGGTTATTTGACATTTTTTAAACCCTTTCTTTCTATATACATAAGTAAATGATACTATCTGGAAGAGCGCCTGTCAAGCGGAGAAAACAGTGACTTTTTTGTTGAGGTTAAGAGTGGGGAATGGTAAAATGAAATAAGAAAAAAGCGAACAGAGCACGGAAATTTTTTATCTGGAAAGGCGTATTTATGAATACAAAAGAAAATATTTTGGACGCGTGGATTGTAGTGGAAAATCTGTCGGAGGGTTCTGTTGAGCCGGGAGAGCAGGGAATGATGACTCCGGACAGAGAAACAGAAAACTGGGAAGAACATTTCAGAGAGTTTTTACAGCAGAACAAAGAAAAGGAAAAACTTTCAGATAAGGCATTTCAGAAGTCAGGGATTGTGTTGTTTCTGGGGATTTTTGATTTTGATGAAGTGATTGATATTCTGAAAAAGAAGTATAATCTTGAGGATACGTACGAAGACAGAAGTAAATCGAAAAAATTTACAGCGGCTCTCTTTTTTGATAAGGAGCTGCAGTTTCTGGGAAATAAATTTTTCTATACAATGAGCGGATATATCCGAAATCACGGAGATTTTCCAAAAGATATAGGAGAAGAAGAACGTAATCTGAGCGATGAAATACGAGGAAAATTTGAAAGAGAGAGAAATAAAGAAAACGGTTTTCACTGTGTTATTACGTGGATTTTAAAGAAATATAAAGCGGATTTGAGTAATTTTCGGTATAAATTTGTGAGAAATCTTGAGAAGGACGCAGTAAATCTGCACTCATTTTTTATTCGGGATCTGGAAAAGGCAAAGAAGCTTGATACAGAAAATTTAAAGAGATATTTGAAAGAGAATCCGGGGGAAAGAGTAAATCTGGACAGCAGAAAGGAGTCTTCGAATTTTTATCCGGAGATTTTTGAGGAGATCCTGCAGCCGCAAAATTATCCGGACGGGCGTTTCCCGGGAAATTCTGACTATGCTCTTGCGTTTATGCAGCAGGCTGCCACAAATATTGCAATCAACGCTCCGGAAAATATGCGCAGTGTAAATGGACCTCCGGGTACTGGAAAAACAACTCTCTTAAGGGATATTTTTGCCCATATGCTTGTGCGTCAGGCTGCGGAAATCTGCAACCGTTCCGATAAATATATACAGGGAGAACTGAATTACTGGGAAAAGGCAAAAATCGGGGTTTTGCCGGAAGCGATTGCGAGAGAAAATATTGTGGTCGCAAGCTCAAATAACGGAGCTGTTCAAAATATTGTCAGGGAGCTGCCGCAAAAGGCAGGTATCAGTGAAGAATTTCTGGAACAGATAAAAGAGGCAGATTATTTTACTTATATTTCCAACTGTGACATTGAGGAAGAAGGTATTGGAAAAGAGCGTATCCTGACATTTAAGGAAAAAGAAGATAAATGCTGGGGTACTTTTTCAATGGAAGGAGGAGCTTCTGCAAATGTAAATAAGCTTCTTCTGGCTATTGAGGCGATGGAGAAGGAACTGGAGACTTCATATATTCCGGATTCCAGTATCTATCAGAAATTTCTCTCCAGGTATCAGAAAGTAGAAGAAAGAAAAAGAGAACTGGAGAAATGCTGGGAAAAATCTAAAGAGCTGGTTTCCCTGAGAAAACAGTATGGACAGGAAAAGGCAGTTTTTGAACAGGAAAAAGAAGAAAAACATCGGCAGATGACTGTAGAGTTTGAAAACAGCGAGAGGGAAAAAGAGAACTGCAGGCAGGAGAAAGAAAAACTGGGGCAGAAGCTTGCGGAAATGGCTGCTGACAAGGAAGTGTTGGAAGAGAGCTTAAAGCAGGCACAGAGGAATTACGATACTGTTCGATTACAGAAGCCGGCGTTTCTCTGGATACAGAAAATTTTGAATCCCTCTGGTACAAAAGCGTATTTTGAGTCTCTTACTCATGCAAATGATACATTGACGAAGCTGGAAAAGCAAAAGACAGATATTATAAAAGCGAAGGCAGACATGGAAAAGAGTCTTCTGAAATATGAGGAAAAAATTTCCAGTCTCCTGAAACGTCAGCAGGACAGTCGGGAAGCAGTCTCTCTGTGGGAGAAAAAGAGGGAAAAAGAGCTGGAAATGCAGTTGGAAAAGATACGGCAACTGGAGAGAGAAAATGCGCGTCTGGAATCACAGGGAATTGATTTTTCCCAGTCTTACGAAGAACTCCAGAAAAGCAATCCCTGGTCGGATAAGCTGTTTCGTGTAATGCAGACAGAATTATTTATAGATTCTTTAAAAGTAAAAAAGCAGTTTCTTTATGAGAACGGGAAAAATCTGACAAAGGCAAGAACAATATGGAAAAGGCAGGGGGAGTATGCGCCAAAAGAAAATGGCGCAAAAATCATTACAGAGGCATGGCAGTGGCTGAATTTTGCAGTTCCCGTGATCAGCACAACATTCGCAAGTCTGGGAAATATGTTTGCCAATATGCCGGTAAATTCTATTTATAATCTGTTTGTTGACGAGGCGGGGCAGGCTTTGCCGCAGGCGTGTGTGGGCGCTGTGTTCCGCAGCAGAAAAATTATGGCAGTTGGAGATCCGGCGCAGATTAAGCCGGTACTTACTCTTGATTCAAAGGTTTTACGGCTTATAGGAACGCATTATCATGTCAGCGAAAAGTATCTGTCAGAAAATACTTCTGTACAGACGCTTATGGACGATGCCGGTAAGTATGGATTTTATAAAAAGAAAGATAAATGGATTGGAATTCCGCTCTGGGTACATAGACGTTCTGATTATCCCATGTTTACCATTTCCAATGAGATTTCTTATAATGGTCTGATGGTGCAGGGCAAACCTGAGGACAAGGCGCAGGGAAAGGCATTCTGGCATTCGGTAAAGGGAACTGCAAACGATAAATTCGTAAAAGAGCAGGCAGATTTTCTTGTGGATTTAATATACAAACGTCTGGAGGAAGAGGAGAGCCTGAAAGAGGAAATTTATGTTATATCTCCGTTTCGAAATGTGGCGCAGCAGATGGCAGGGGAATTAGACCGCATTCACTTTACAAAACGGGATAAGAAAGGTCCTGTTAATGTGGGAACCGTCCATACTTTTCAGGGAAAAGAAGCAAAAATCGTCTATCTGATATTGGGAGCAGACGAGACAAGCAAAGGCGCTGCAAGCTGGGCGGTATCAGAGCCAAACATTATGAATGTTGCAGCTACACGGGCAAAGGAAGAGTTTTATATTATTGGAGATAAAGAACTCTACAATAATCTGGGAAGCGAGACTGCAAACAAGACTATTCGGATTCTGGACGAATATGCAGCAGGAAACGGTTGGAAGGAGCGCTAAAATAAAGAGGGATCAGAAGGAAACGATATGTATACATATGAAGAATTGAAGGGATTTGTGGACCACTGCGGCAGATGTGAGCTGTGCCGGACAAGAAATCATTCGGTTATGGGAAAGGGAAATCTGCACAGTCCGATTCTTTTTATTGCAGAAGCGCCGGGGAGAAATGAGGACAGAGACGGAGTTCCTTTTACAGGAAGATTGGGAGAACTGTTTGACCGGCTGTTGAGGGAAATTGAAATGAAGCGGGAGGAAATCTATCTTACGAATATTGTGAAATGCAATCCGCCCGGAAACAGAGACCCTTATCCAAAAGAGCAGGAAGCCTGTATCCCCTATTTAAAATATGAAACTCTGCTTTTGCGTCCAAAGATAATAGTCTGTCTTGGAAGGATTGCGGCACAGCGAATCATAAGACCGGATTATCGGATTACCAGAGAGCACGGCGTTTTTCTGGAGCGGAAAAATACCTGGCTTACAGCCGTATATCACCCTTCGGCTGTTCTGCGCGATGAAACGAAGCTTCCGCAGATGCAGGAGGATTTCCGGAAAATCAGGGAGAAGCTGGAAGAGGTGAGGAGATTTGTGTAAAAATAAGTTGATATTTTTTAAGAGAATGTATATAATATTCTTATAGATAGGAAACTATCTTCGGGAGAGTTCCTGCCATATAAGTGGAAGATTTTAAACTCGGGAGAGTTCCTGCCATATAAGTGGAAGATTTTAAACTCAGGGGAGCATTTGCTCCCTTTTTTAGTTAAAGGTCAAGAGGAGAAATGAATGGAACAATTCAAATTATATAGTGTTTCAGATGAATATGTGGAGTGGCTTCGTAAAGACTTTCCAAATGTGTATTCTAATAAAATTAGCTCCAGAACACATACAAGAAAATATTTGGGAGTAGTATTACATATAGGAAAATATAATTATTACATACCGATGTCTTCGCCAAAAGATTCTGATTATCAAATAGCCGGAGCGAATAAAGTAATAAAAAAGAGTATTATACCGATTATCCGAATTGTAGTAAAAAATATATCGGGTGAAAAAGAATTAAAAGGAACATTAAGAATCAGCCATATGATTCCAGTGCCAGATTCAGAACTTGAATTATATGATTTAGAAAATGAAGCAGATAGCGCATATAAAGATCTTGTGCAGAATGAGATGATTTTTATTCGTAAAAATCGCGAAAAAATTATTGCAAATGCCAAGCTGATGTACAGGCAAAAGATGGTAAATGACACGACAGCAGGGTATGTGAAATCGGCATTGGATTATCAGGCGCTGGAGAGCTTGTGCGATGTATTTGAAAAAAATGAAAGATTTTAAGAAACCGTTGCCTGTTTCGTCCTGATATGTTATACTCATACCAATTTGAGAGAAAGAGGTGAAAGGATGTTTAATTTTTTCTGCAGATAACATTAGAATATGTAATAGTATCGGTTTACGGTACTATTATGTCTGTTGCAGAAAAGTTAAACGCTTTCTTTGATATAATTCCCCTGTTTAAGCGGAGTATAGGTAAGGAGAATGAGCTGTGGAAATGAACTTTTCTGCAGCTCTGTTTTTATGTTATGGGAAATTCCTTTGTAATGTTCCATAACATAAAAACGCTTCCGTAGAATCGCACTGCGGCGGAAAAGAAGTAGGTCGCTAAGTGCCCCGCCGCAGACGGAAAATCCTGCAAGCAGGATTTTTTAAACAGCAAAGGGGGAAATGGATATGTCAGTGATTAAAGTAGAAAACCTTACATTTTCATATGATACAAGCTATGATAAGATATTTGATAATGTAAGTTTTCAGATTGATACTAACTGGAAGCTTGGATTTGTGGGAAGGAACGGACGGGGGAAAACAACGTTTTTAAACCTTCTTCTTGGAAGATATGAGTATCAGGGACGGATTTTAAGCTCTGTACAATTTGATTATTTTCCATATGAGGTAAAAGATAAAAATGTAAGAACCGAAGAAGTTTTAAGAGAGGTCTGTCCTGTGGCAGAAACCTGGGAATTTATGCGGGAACTTTCGTATCTTTCTATGGAAGCGGAAGTTTTGGAAAAGCCGTTTGGTCTTCTTTCCCAGGGAGAGCAGACAAAGGCACTGCTTGCGGCTCTTTTTCTTAATGAAGGGCATTTTCTTTTAATTGACGAGCCGACCAATCATCTGGATATGGGAGCAAGGGAGCTGGTTTCCGCTTATTTAAAACGAAAAAGAGGATTTATTCTTGTGTCTCATGACAGGGCGTTTCTTGATGGTTGTACAAATCATATTTTATCTTTAAATAAGACGGATATTGAGGTGCAAAGCGGAAATTTTTCTTCCTGGCTGGAAAATTTCGAGAACAGGCAGAAATTTGAAGAGGCAGAAAACGTGCGTCTTCAAAAAGATATTCGCCGTCTGGAAAAGGCGGCAGAGCGCACATCGGGCTGGTCAGATAAAACGGAGGCTTCCAAATATGGAAATGGACCGGTGGACAGAGGATATGTGGGGCATAAGGCGGCAAAAATGATGAAGCGTTCCAAGATTATCGAAACAAGGACGCGGCGGGCGCTAGAAGAAAAATCAAAGCTCCTTCAAAACAGGGAAAGCACGGAGAATCTGAAGCTCTTTCCCCTGGAATATACACAGGATACGCTTGCTTCGTTTTCGGAGGCTGTGATATATTATGATGGAAAACCGGTGTGCCGCCCAGTGTCTTTTTGCATTCAAAAGGGTGACAGAATTGTTCTTGACGGTAAAAACGGAAGCGGAAAAAGCAGTCTTTTAAAGCTTCTGGCAGGAGAGGAAAAGACGTATACGGGAATCGTGGACAGAGGAACAAATCTCAGAATTTCCTACGTTCCGCAGGATACTTCGTGGCTTCGGGGAAGCCTCAGCGCTTTTGCCGTGAAAAATCAGATTGAGGAAAGCCTTTTGAAAGCACTTTTACGGAAGCTGGACTTTGACAGAGTACAGTTTGAGAAAGACATGAGCGAATTTTCCAGCGGACAGAAGAAAAAGGTTCTTCTCGCAAAAAGCCTCTGTGAAAAGGCGCATTTGTATGTATGGGACGAGCCCTTAAATTTTGTGGATCTGTATTCCAGAATGCAGATAGAAGCTCTGATAAGAGAATATAAGCCGACAATGGTTTTGGTGGAGCATGATAAAGCCTTCCGGGAAGAGATCGGCACAAAACACATTTTAATAGAAAAGGAGAGAGAATGAGTACAGAAGAAAAATACAGATGTCTGAATAAAGACGCCATTAAATATATTGCAATGCTTACCATGCTTTTAAACCACATTGCAACTGTTTTTATGGATCCGGAGTCTGCAGCAGGAACTATTTTTATTTACGCAGGATATTTTACAGCTCCTGTTATGATTTACTTTCTTGTAGAAGGGTATGATTATACTCGATCAAGAAAACGTTATCTTGTCAGATTGTTTTTATTTGCAGCTGTTTCTGAGCTGCCGTTTTGTCTGGCACTTACCCAGGGAAAGATTCTTGAATTTTACGGATTTAATATGTTGTTTACCTTATGCCTTTGCTTTCTTCTTATTTACATAGAGAGAGAAATGACGCATATGGCGATGCGAAATCTTTTGATAGTGGGAATTTTTTTTGCAAGCATATTTTGTGACTGGGCGCTTATAGCGCCGGCATTTACTTTGTTTTTTATTCATGGGAAAGTATCTGCGGCAGGAATGAAGGCGGCGTTTGTGAAATCAGCCGTTTTCTTTGGGGCATTTAATTTCCTTGGGGGAATTGGAAGATTTCCCATATGGCAGAATCTTTTGTATGCGTTTTTATCAATGGCAGCAGTAGGGGCGGCAGGCTTTTGTGTCACTGTACTTTATAATGGAAAGAGAATGGAAAAGGGAAAAAATTTTTCCAAATGGTTTTTCTATATTTTTTATCCGGCGCATCTTTTGCTTTTAGGGGGAATTCGAATTTCTCTTCTGTGATTTTTGGATAAAATAAAAAAGAGAAAGGCATATCTCTTGAAAAAAACTCTTTTGTATGGTAAACTTTTAGCGGATTAAAATAAAGAGGTGAGAATATGAGCCTTAAAATTCCAATCGAGACGTCTGCCAGACATATTCATCTGTCTCAGGAAGATTTTAAAAAATTATTTGGTGCAGATGCAGAGATGCACTATACAAAGGAATTAAGTCAGCCGGGGCAGTATGCCTGTGAGGAGAGACTGACGGTAACAGGACCAAAGGGGAGTTTTGAGCGTGTTATCGTTTTAGGACCTTGCCGTTCGGCTACTCAGGTAGAAATCTCTGTGACAGATGCCCGAAAGCTGGGAGTTCCCGGTGTGATAAGACAATCCGGGGATATAGCAGGAACTCCAGGGTGTATTCTTACAGGACCATGCGGTCAGATAGAATTGAAGGAAGGCGTTATCGTTGCAAAGAGACATATTCATATGACGCCTAGAGATGCCATTCGCTGTCGTGTGTCAGATAATGAAAGTGTGTTTGTTATTACTAACAGTTATGAACGTTCGCTGATTTTTTCAGATGTTGTGGTGCGTGTAAGCCCTTCTTTTCGCCTTGCTATGCATGTAGATACAGATGAAGCCAATGCTTTTGCAAATGAGACAGACCCAAGCGGCGTAATTTTGAAGCTATTTGGAGGAAGTACTTATAATCTGCAGTCCTGGGCAGATGAAATTCAGCAGGGGATTTATCGTTGAGAAGGCAGAAATTATTATAGAAAAAAGAATCCTGCTCGCAGGATTCTTTTTTCATGTTATGAGAGAAGAATGATTATAAAATTTTCGTTGTCCACTTACTGCAGTCCCACACTTCGGATACGACATCTCTGTAAAATTCCGGCTCGTGACAGATGAGAAGGATACTGCCTTTATATTCTTTTAAAGCCTGTTTCAGAGCGTCCTTTGCATCTGCGTCAAGATGGTTTGTGGGCTCGTCGAGAAGAAGGATATTTGTCTCTTTATTTACAAGCTTACAGAGACGTACTTTTGCCTGCTCTCCTCCGCTTAATACACGAACCTGGCTTTCAATGTGCTTTGTAGTAAGCCCGCATTTTGCAAGTGCAGAGCGCACCTCATACTGGGTGTAGGAAGGAAATTCTGCCCAGATTTCATCAATACAGGTTGTCTTGTTGTCGCCCTTTACTTCCTGCTCAAAATATCCAATCTGGAGATTTTCTCCCAACTCACAAGTACCTTTCAGAGATGGAATCAGTCCAAGAATACTTTTTAAAAGCGTTGTTTTTCCGATTCCGTTTGCTCCTACAAGAGCGATTTTATGTCCTCGTTCCATAGCAATGGAAATTGGTTTGGAGAGGGGTTCCTGATAGCCGATTACAAGGTCTTTTGTCTCAAAAATATATTTACCGGGAGTACGTCCTGGCTTAAAATGAAATTCCGGCTTCGGTTTTTCTGCGGCAAGTTCAATTACGTCCATTTTATCCAGCTTTTTCTGTCGTGACATTGCCATATTTCTTGTGGAAACGCGGGCTTTGTTTCGTGCAACAAAATCTTTTAATTCGCTGATTTCCTGCTGTTGGCGGCGGTAGGCTGCCTCAAGCTGGGCTTTTTTTACAGCGTAGACTTCCTGGAAGTGGTCATAATTTCCTACGTATCGGTTCAGCTCCTGATTTTCCATGTGATAGACAAGATTGATTACCTCGTTTAAGAATGGAATGTCGTGGGAGATAAGAATAAAGGCATTTTCGTAGTCAAGAAGATAACGTTTCAGCCATGCAATGTGCTCTTCATCAAGATAGTTTGTAGGCTCATCAAGAAGGAGAATGTCCGGTTTTTCCAGAAGCAGTTTTCCCAGAAGTACCTTTGTTCTCTGACCGCCGCTCAAATCTGTAACATCACGCTCAAGACCAATATCAAGAAGCCCAAGCGCACGTGCAACTTCTTCCACCTTTGCGTCGATAACATAAAAATCGTGAAGAGTCAGGTTATCCTGAATCGTTCCCAGTTCTTCCATCATTTTATCCATTTCCTCAGGAGAAGCGTCTCCCAGGGCGTCGCAGATTTCATTCATTCTTGCTTCCTGTTCAAAAAGCCATGCAAAAGCAGACTTTAATACGTCGCGAATGGTCATTCCTTTTGTGAGAACGGTGTGCTGGTCAAGGTATCCAACCCGCACGTTTTTTGCCCATTCTATTTTTCCCTCATCCGGCATGAGGTGGTTTGTTACAATATTAAAGAAGGTAGATTTTCCTTCGCCGTTTGCGCCTACAAGACCAATGTGCTCTCCTTTTAGAAGACGGAAGGAGACATCATTAAAAATGGCGCGGTCTCCAAAACCGTGTGTCAGGTGCTCTACGTTTAAGATACTCATAAATGTATTAATCCTCCGATGCTTCTTTTAATTGGGAAATATCCGGTTCTGCCATAAGGGAATAATTTGTGTAGTATACCACAAACCCCGGTTTGGCTCCGCCCGGTTTTTTTACGTGCTTTTTCTGAATATAATCAATTTCTACTTTAGGGGCGGTGCGTCCCTTGGAATAATAGGCGGCAAGGCGTCCTGCTTCTTCAAAGGTACGGTCAGGAAGTTCGCCGTCCTTGGTTTTTACAACTACATGGGAGCCTGCCATTTTTTTTGCATGAAACCACCAGTCGTTTCCTGTTGCAAATTTAAAAGTAAGTTCATCATTCTGGAAATTGTTTTTTCCAACATAAATGTCAAAGCCGTCGCTTGATATGTAGTGGAATGGCTTTGACTTTGCCTGCATTTTTGCTCCTTTTTTGCCGGAGAAATGTCGCTTGATGTAGCCGTACTGGGTAAGTTCTTCTTTAATCTGGGCAAGGTCGCTTTCAGAACGGGCAATGTCAAGAGCATTGGAGATGGATTCCAGGTGCTCGATTTCGCTTTCTGTATCTGCGAGCTGGGTAGTAAGCGCCTCCTCTGTACGTTTCAGTTTTGTGTACCTGTCAAAATATTTTTTGGAATTTTGTGCAGGTGTGAGCGTTTCGTCAAGAGGAATGGTGATTTCTTCATTTGTGTAATAATTTAATGCCTGAAAAGATTTGCTTCCCTCAGGAAGATTGTATCCGTAAGTATTGATTAATTCTCCGTAAACTCTATATTTTTCTTTTTTGGCGGTGTCCTTCATCTGTTTTTGCTGGAGAATCAGCTTTTTGCGGTTGCGTTCCAGGGCAGTCTGCACAATTTTACGAAGGTCTGCAGATTTCTGGCGGATACGGGTCAGAATATTTTTTGATGCGTAATACGTTTCCAGCATGGAAGAAACACTGTCAAAGGAAACAGAATGATATTCCGGACCATACTGCTGAAAAAGAAATACACCGTATTCTACCGGTTCTTCTCCCCGGTAAATAATGTTAGGTGTGAAATTACCTTCTTTCACATCCTCCATCATTCTCTGAAGGGTGTGGTAAAGATGAATACAGGAGATTTCATTCAGAGACAGAATCGAATCGTTTCCGTCAACAGATGCCCGGTAACAAAGCTCCTCTGCTATCACAGGGCTTAAACCGGTAAGGGAGGAATAAAGCGCCTTGGCAGCGGAAACCGGCTTTTTGCATACTTTTTCCAGAAATTCCTCCTGAGTAATGGTAAGGGGATCCCATTTATCCTGTGTTTTTGTAATAAAATATTCTCTTCCGGGAAGAACCTCTCTTACAGAACTCATGTGGGAGGAAACATGCTTGATACTGTCAAGAATCATGTTTTTGTCGTCACAGAAAATAAGGTTGCTGTGTTTTCCCATAAGTTCAAGAATCAGCATTTTTTTACATGGATCGCCAAGTTCATTTAGGTGTTCCAGGTCAAATTCTACGACACGTTCCAGTCCGGGCTGTCGGATTCCGGCAATCCTTGCACTTCCGATATGTTTTCTTAAAAGCATACAGAAGTTTGGTGCAGTGAGCGGACTGATTTTGTTTTTTTCTGTAAAATATATAAGAGGAAGAGAGGCGCTTGCAGAGAGAAGAAGGCGTTTCTGGCCTTCTGTTCCTCTGGCAGTGATCATAAGCTCGTCACCTTCCGGCTGTGCGATTTTATTGATACGCCCTCCGGCGAGATTATTATTTAATTCCCGGACCATTGCGGCGATGGTAATTCCGTCAAAAGCCATGATAATACTCCTTTCGCTTAAATCCCGCTGATTTGACAGCGATAAATCATTGCCCTTTAGTATAACACATGAAAAAAGGGTTTGACTAGGGTTTTAGAATGAATTATAATAAATCTGTATGTAAAGTTGCCAAGGAGACAGACGATGATTAGAAGTATGACCGGCTTTGGCCGTGCGGAAGTAATAACCAGTGAGCGGAAAATTACAGTAGAACTGAAATCCGTAAATCACAGGTATCTTGATATGAATATCAAAATGCCGAAAAAGCTGAGTTTTTTTGAAGGTGAGATCCGCAGCCTGATGAAAACTTATATACACAGGGGTAAAGTAGACGTATTTATCACTTACGAGGACTACACCCTGAATAGAGTAGTTTTAAAATATAATAAAGACCTTGCAGGAGAATATCTTGGTTACCTTAAAAGTATGGAGGAGGATTTCGGGCTGAAAAATGATGTTACCGCAGCTTCGCTTTCACGGTATCCGGAAGTATTTACTATGGAGGAGCAGTCTGTAGATGAAGATGCTCTCTGGGGGTATCTGGAACCGCCTCTTCGTGAAGCGTGCGAACACTTTGTAGAGACGAGAAAGCGCGAGGGAGAGAATTTAAAGAAGGACCTCGAGGAAAAATTAGACGGTCTTGACAGAGAAGTAATCCTTGTGCAGGAGCGCTCACCGGAGGTTGTAACAGCATATAGGGAGAAGCTGGAGACAAAAGCGAAAGAACTTCTTTCTGACAGCCAAATAGACGATTCCCGCATTGCTGCAGAGGTGGTGCTGTTTTCCGATAAAATCTGTAATGATGAGGAAACCGTGCGTTTAAGAAGCCATATCCAGGGCATGAAAAAAATGTTGGAAGAGGACGAAGGAATCGGAAGAAAGCTTGATTTTATGGCACAGGAGATGAACCGTGAGGCAAATACAATTCTGTCGAAATCAAATGATCTTACTATTTCCAACATTGCTATTGATTTAAAGACAGAAATTGAGAAAATCAGAGAACAGATTCAGAATATTGAATAAAGAGGGTAAATACAGGTGGCAAAGCTGATAAATATAGGGTTCGGCAATGTGGTGAATTCACAGAAGATTGTGGCTGTAGTAAGCCCGGATGCCGCACCGGTAAAGCGTATGGTACAGAGCGTAAAGGGGACAAGAGCCCTTGTGGACGCCACACAGGGAAGAAAGACAAAAGCGGTAATCGTAACATCTGACGATTATCTTGTACTTTCCGCTCTGCAGCCTGAGACGATTGCCAGACGATTTGCAGATATATATGATTATGAAGAAAGGGGAGAAGTGCATGAGTAGAGGAGTTTTAGTTGTAGTATCCGGGTTTTCCGGAGCCGGGAAAGGAACGGTTATGAAACGTCTCCTGGAAAAATATGACAATTATGCGTTATCCATCTCTGTGACCACAAGAAAACCGCGTCCGGGAGAGGAGGACGGAAGAGAGTATTTTTTCCGCACAAAAGAAGAATTTGAGAAGTATATAGAGGACGATGCTCTGATTGAGTATGCGCAGTATGTAGATAATTATTATGGAACTCCCCGTTTTTATGTGGAGGAACAGCTTGCAGCAGGAAAAGATGTAATTCTGGAAATTGAGATACAGGGTGCAATGAAGGTAAAAGAGAAAAATCCCGAGGCAGTTCTTGTATTTGTAACACCTCCTACTGTGGAAGAGCTGAAACGCCGCCTGACAGAAAGAGGAACAGAAACGCCGGAAGTCATTGCAGAACGCCTTGCAAGAGCAAGCGAGGAGGCAGAGGGAATGCACAATTATGATTATCTGCTTCTTAATGATGTTCTGGAAGACTGTGTAGACGAGCTTCATCAGATTATTCAGAGCGAACATGCGCGTTCTTGGAGAAATAAGGAATTTATTTCCGGAATCCAGGAAGAATCCAGGCAGTTTAAATAAATAATGGCATTTTTATTATTGAAAGGAGAACATATATGATACATCCATCTTATTCAGAGTTAATTGAAGCAATCAACACAAACACAGAGGACGACGATAACACAATGCTGATAAACAGCCGTTATTCTCTCGTGCTTGCAACAAGCAAGCGTGCGCGTCAGATTATTGCAGGTTCTGAGCCTATGGTAGAAGGCGCAGCAGGAAAAAAACCTCTTTCCATTGCTATTGACGAGCTTTATAAAGGAAAGGTAAAAATTCTTGAGGATATTCACGAAGAGGAAGAAGTATCTGCAGAAGCAGCTTCTGAAAATACAGAAGAGGTAACAGCAGAGGCAAAAGCTCAGGAGGCATAAGAAAAAGAAGGCTGCTTTATGCAGCCTTTATGTACATTAGGAGAATTTATGAAATTATTATTTGTATCATTAGGATGTGACAAAAACCTTGTAGATTCCGAGGATATGCTTGGCGTTCTTACAAGAGCCGGACATGAGATTGTAGATGATGAAAATGAGGCGGAGGCTATTATCATCAATACCTGCTGCTTTATTCATGATGCCAAAGAGGAGAGTGTGGAGACCATACTGGAGATGGCAGAATACAAAAAGGCAGGAACATGTAAGGTTCTTATTGTGACAGGGTGCATGGCGCAGCGATATAAGCAGGAAATTATAGAGGAGATTCCGGAGGTAGACGCTGTTCTGGGAACAACTTCCTACGGAGAAATCTTAAAAGCTGTAGAGGAAGCTGTGGCAGGACGCCATTATCAGGAATACAGAGATATTGACTATCTTGTACCGGATCAGGGAAAACGCGTGCTTACAACAGGAGGCCACTTTGCTTATTTAAAAATTGCAGAAGGATGCGATAAGCACTGTACGTATTGTATTATTCCGAAGCTTCGCGGGAAGTTCCGAAGCGTTCCAATGGAACGTCTTGTTCGTCAGGCAGAAGATCTGGCAGCGCAGGGTGTAAAAGAGCTGATACTGGTAGCTCAGGAAACTACTCTTTACGGAAAAGATTTATACGGAGAAAAATCTCTTCACCGTCTTTTGAAAGAGCTGTGTAAAATAAAGGGAATCCGGTGGATTCGTATTTTATACTGTTATCCGGAAGAGATTTACGACGAGCTGATCCAAACTATGAAAGAAGAGCCGAAAATCTGTCATTATCTTGATCTTCCAATCCAGCATGCAAGTGATGCGGTATTAAAACGAATGGGAAGAAGGACAACGAGAAAAGAGCTGACTGAAAAAGTTCAGAAGCTTCGGAAGGAGATTCCGGATATTGTGCTTCGTACTACTTTAATTACCGGATTTCCGGGAGAGACAGAAGAAGATCATGAAACTTTGATGGAGTTTGTGAACGAAATGGAGTTTGACCGCCTTGGAGTCTTTACTTATTCAGCAGAAGAGGATACTCCGGCAGCTTCTATGGAGGGACAGATTCCGGAAGAAGTCAAAGAAGAGAGAAGAGATGCGCTTATGGAGCTGCAGCAGGAGGTTTCCAACGATAAGGGAACAGAGCGTATCGGACAGGAGCTTCTTGTGATGATAGAGGGAAAGGTTTCCGGAGAAAGTGCCTATATTGCAAGAACTTACGGAGATGCACCGAAGGTTGATGGATATATTTTTGTACAGACAGGAGAGCTTCTTGTGACAGGAGATTTTGCAAAAGTTCGTGTGACAGGAGCAATGGAATATGATTTGATAGGAGTGTTGGCAGATGAATACACCGAATAAATTAACGGTAGCAAGAATGATCATGGTCCCTTTTCTTGTGATTTTTATGCTTACAGGTTGGGGCGGGGAAGCAAACCGGTACATATCTTTCGGAATTTTTGCTGTGGCAAGTATCACGGACTGGTTTGACGGTTACCTGGCAAGAAAAAATAATCTTGTGACAAATTTCGGGAAATTTATGGATCCTCTTGCAGACAAGCTGCTTGTATGCTCTGCGCTGATTTGTCTGATTGAGATGAAGCGGCTGGAAGCCTGGGTTGTCATTGTGATTATCGCAAGAGAATTTATTATCAGCGGCTTCCGATTGATTGCAGCAGAGAACGGTGTGGTAATTGCAGCAAATTACTGGGGGAAATTTAAGACCGTTTCTCAGATGATCATGATTATTCTTCTCATCCTTAATTTGGGTGGAATCTGGAGTGTGATAGAGGAAATATTTGTATGGCTGTCTGTCGCTCTCACAGTGATTTCTCTTTTAACTTATATTTTACAGAACAGAAAGGTTCTGTCTATGCAGGAGTAATACCTGGCAGAAAGGAGTACCAATGATTACAGAATTTATATCCGTAGGTACGGAAATTTTATTGGGAAACATTGTAAATACGAACAGCGCATATCTTTCAGAAAAATGTGCACTGCTTGGACTTTCCGTATATTATCAGACCGTAGTGGGTGATAATGAAGAGAGAATGAAGGAAACGATCCGTACGGCTCTTGAACGCTCTGATGTTGTAATTCTTACAGGAGGTCTTGGACCGACTGAGGATGATATTACAAAAGAAGTGACGGCAGAGGTGATGGGGCTTCCGCTGGTGGAAGACGCACATTCCAGAGAACGCATTGAATCCTATATGAGGCAATACGAAAAGAATGATAAAAAGCGAAGGATTACTTCCAATAATTATAAACAGGCTCTTGTTCCTGAGGGAGCGCTTGTGCTGGATAATCACAACGGAACTGCACCGGGGCTGATTATCGAGAAAAATGGCAAAACAGCGATTCTCCTTCCGGGGCCGCCCAATGAGATGAAGCCAATGTTTGAGGAAGAGGTCTATCCTTTCCTTCGAAAAAAACAGCCGGAAATTATTTATTCTCAGATGGTAAAAATATGTGGTATCGGAGAAAGTCAGGTGGCGGAAGAAATTCGGGATTTAATTGAGAGACAGACGAATCCGACTATCGCCCCTTATGCCAAGACGGGAGAAGTGCATCTTCGAATTACAGCAAAGGGATCAGGTGAAAAAGAATGTAAAAAGATGATCAAACCGGTTGTGCGGGAATTGAAAAACCGATTTGGTAAAAATATTTTCGCAACAGAGGAAAACAAAACGCTGGAAGAGGCTGTAGTCGATATGCTCAAAGACCAGGGATTAGGACTTGCGCTTGTGGAATCCTGTACAGGAGGTGCAGTGGCGTCAAGGATTGTGAATGTTCCGGGTGCATCCCAGGTATTTTCTCATGGATACGTGACATATAGCAATAAGGCGAAGCGTAAATGTGTGGGAGTGAAAAAATCCACTCTGAAAACGGAGGGAGCGGTTTCTGCAAAATGTGCAAAGGAGATGGCAAAAGGCGGTTGCGTAGTTTCCGGTGCAGATATTTGTCTTTCTGTTACAGGTCTTGCAGGACCGGACGGCGGCACAAAGGAACTGCCTGTGGGTACTGTGTTTATGGGATGCTGCTATAATGGAAAAGTTGAGACGCGGGAATTTCATTTTACAGGAAACAGAGGCAAAATAAGAGAACAGGCAACAGCACACGCACTTGTAATGTTAAGAGAGTGCATTATGGAAGGAATACACAGAAAAGGTTGACGTACAGCCCCATGAAGTTCATGGGGCTTTTTTGTTCTATTTAATCATCTTCATCATACTTACAATCCTGTCAATCTTCGCTGTCTCCTCAGGAGATTTTCCCATTTTCATAACGTTAAGAATAGCGGAAATTTCCTGCTGGTTAAAATGAAGCCCATTGCTTTTTCCCTGACTGGCGGACTGCATGAGAAAAGGCAAAAGGTCAGAAGGACTCATGCCAGCGCCTTTCTGTGCAAGCCCCTGGAGCATGGAAAGTTTTTCCGGGTCAATGCCGGAAAGTTTTGGATTATTTTTCAGATCTTCGTTCATAGTACAAAACCTCCTTTATTTCATAAGCTGTGCCATTTGAAAAATCGCCATAGTATTTAAAATCTGGTCGAGCTGCTGGCGGCTTTTTCCATAACAGAAACGGCGAATGTCATTTAAAGCGTCAAGAGGATCCGTCATATTAAGAGAAGCAGCATGAAGCTGGCTGTCCTGTTTTTGCCCGGAAAAGGCATTGATGGTATTGGAAAGTTCCCGGGCCTTGGCATAAACAGAAAAAAACTGCTGCGCTTTCGGTGGCAGGTAAGGGACGGCTGCTTTTAAAAGTTGTGTGGTATCACTTCCTGTTATCTGATCAAGTGCTGTCTGAGAGAGAAAATTCTGTTCCATAAAAATTCCTTTTTCCTTCATCCTATGTATAGGAAAGATAAAATATAACCGGAGAGACAAAATTTCATATGATATAGTATAGAAGAAAGAATGGAGAATTATATGGATGCGAAGTTGGAAAGAGAGAAAACCAGAAAAGCAGGAAGACTTGTGATAGAAGGAAATGCTTTTTATGAATTGGATATGGAATGTCTGGAAAAACAGAAAAAGCGCCGGATGTTTCAGGAACCAAAAAAGAGGAGGCAGAGGAGTTAATCCTCTGCCTCGTTGGTCAGAAATGGAAATCAGCAGCCGTAGCCATTGTTTCCGCACAGAAGAAGGAGAATAATAAGAATCCAGCAGGAATCACAGCCGCCGCTGTTTCCACAGCCACAGTTCCAGTTGTTTCCCCAACCTCCGTTGCCGCACAGGCAGGAAAGAATGATGATCCAGAGAATACAACTGCAGGAGTTGTTTCCGAATCCGGGGAAGTTGTTGCCTCCGCCATTGTTTCCGCAGTTGCAGCCGCAGTTTGTTTCACAGCCGCAGCCACAGTTTGTTCTTTCCTCTGCACAGCCACAGTTTGTAGCAGCTAAATCACTCATATTTAAAGCCTCCAGAATTGGTGTACACTTTATCTTATGAAGAAAAGGAAAATGTGTGACGAAAAAGGAAAAAGAAATTTCATTGACAGGAATATAAGAGTTTAGTATAATGATTGTAACATTTTTGTAATAAATGAGATTGGAAAGGGAGAAGGAAGCGTGAATAATTCAAACGAAAGCTGTAATTCAAAAAAGACAATCTGGAAGGTGTGGTTTCAAAGTGCGTTTCTGGCTGTGCTGCTCATGTTTTCTGTGCTGGCTGTGACATCTCAGCCTCGGGAAGTAAAGGCAGCAGTGGAAGGGTTTAAAACAATCAATGGAAAAGGATATTACATAAAGAAAGACGGCTCCAAACTGAAAGGCTGGAAGAACATAAACGGAAAAAAATACCTTTTTGATTTTGAAACAGGTGAGCAGATAATTGGCTGGCAGAAAGACAAATGGGGAAAAAATATCCGGTATTTTTCCAGACAGTATGGTTCGAGAGGATATATGGCAACTGGATTCTGGGAAGATGGAAGAGGAAATATCCGTTATTTTAACCCGGGCAACGGAATGATGACAAGAGGCTGGGCATATGATAACGGCAATCACCGCTTTTTTGACAGAGATAATGGGATTATGTACAGGGGAGTCCGCAAGGTAGATAAGTATTATTATTACTTTATGGGACATTCAGATCCTGCCAAAGCGGGATACCGCTGTAAGAAGGGTTTTACGCAGCTTGGAGATAAGAGGTATTACTTTAATCCAAAAGACGGACATGCCCATATCGGTTGGTCTACCATTGACGGAAACAGATATTATTTTGATAAAAAAGGCATTATGTATGTAAATAAAACCTTCAATATGGGAGGTAAAAAGTACACGGCAGATGAAAACGGAATTGTAACGGAAGTAAACGGTTCCGGAGGCGGAGGCAAATATCAGTACACGGTACATGAGGAGTACGGCGGTTATGTAAAAGCATACGACTCTAAAAACGGAAGATATTATTACCTTGCAAGAGAGTTTGCGACTCACCCCGGTGTGGCAAACGGAGAAAAGACGGACAGGGATCTTCTGGCTGCCATCTGTGAGGCAGAGGCGGGAGATCAAGGGCTGATCGGTATGGAAGCAGTTGCCCTCTGTATTTTGAACAGAACGATAGACCCTACAAGGGAATTTCCGTCTGATTTCAGAATGGTTCTTTACGAACAGGGGGATCCAAAGCTTTATAAATATCCGCAGTATTCCCCTGTAAGGGACGGAGCGCTTTTAAAACGTCTGAATGGAAGCTTTTACAACAGGACACTGGCATATCAGGCGGCAGATGAGGCACTTAAAATTTTCAATAATTATGTGAAATATAAAAAACCAAGAACTTTAGAGGGATTTGACAGAAAAGATTTTAATTTCAAGTACTTTATGATGGAAGAAAGTTTCTGGAAACAGCCATTAGATTTTAAGCGGGTGGACAAGTTCCTTTATAAAGACCATATGTTTTTTGTGGATTGGGTGTAAGTGTCGGAAAGGAAAAAAATTGAATTCAAATGTAATAGCGGTTTTGTGTGCAGCAGGCTTTGTCCTGCTGTTTGCACTTTTAATTTTGCGAGAAAACAGAAAACAGAAACGAAACATTGAGAGAAAGGTGCGGCGCATTTATGGAAATGTGCCGGAACAGGAATATGAGACAGGAGATATAGAAAGAATTTCCCATTATTTCAGAAGAAGAGAAAAAGAAGGTTTTACGATTGATGATATTACCTGGAATGATCTTGATATGGATCGGGTTTATATGCTGGTAAATCAGACCGTTTCTTCACCGGGAGAAGATGTTCTTTACGATATGATGCGCCGTCCTGTTTTTTCAGAAGAAGAATTAAGGCGAAGAGATGATCTGATAGAGTTTTTTGCTTCTCACGAAAAAGAGCGTGTGGAGATGCAGCTTTGTCTTTTTCGTGTGGGTAAAACAAGACTTGGCTCTCTTTCCGATACCGTTCTGGCTCTCAAGGAAGCACCAACAATTAAAACAGGAGTTCATGTAGCAATGCTTATTGTTATCCTTCTTACTTTATTTGTTGTGATTCCTCTTGCACCTCTTCAGGGAATGCTTGTTTTTCTTGTGCTGTGTATAGGAAATGTTTCTGCTTATTATGCTGGAAAATCCCATAAAATAACGGAAATTTACATGGATTGCTTTTCAAATCTTCTGGGAATGCTGAAAACAGCAGATGAGATGAAAGATATTTCCTGGAAAGAAGTAGAGCCACAGATGAAGGCAATCCGGGAGGCAAGAAAAATTTTTTCCAGCCTTCGGAAAAAAGCAGTTTTTGTTACAGGTTCAGGAAAAGGATTTGATAATTTTCTGGATGCGTTTCTTGATTATGTAAGAATGATTACCCATATTGATTTTTTGGCGTATAATTCGGTCCTCAGGGAGACAAAGGATAAGGCGGATGTGATTATGAGCCTGATTGACAATATGGGAGAGCTGGATGCTGCTATTTCTATCGCCTCTTTTCGGGAACTTCTTCCTCTTAAATGTAAGCCGGAATTTGTGCCTTATACAGGACAGGAGATAGAACTCAACGTAGAAGATCTCTATCATCCTCTGATTCAGGAACCGGTAGCGAACAGTATTGCGGCAAAAGGAGGAACTCTTGTAACGGGTTCAAATGCTTCCGGTAAATCTACTTTCTTAAAGAACATGGCAATTAATGCAATTTTGGCTCAGACGCTTTATACATGTACTGCCGGTTTTTACAGAGCGCCATTTCTGAAGGTTATGACCTCTATGGCCCTGAGAGATGATATTGGAGGCGGAGACAGCTATTTTATTGTAGAAATTAAATCTCTCAAAAGGATTCTTGATGAAAGCAAAAAAGAAGAACCGCTTCTTTGTATTATTGATGAAGTTTTGAGAGGAACAAATACCATTGAACGAATTGCCGCTTCATCCAGAATCCTTTCGGTTCTTCATAAAAGGTGGATACTCCCCTTTGCAGCTACACATGACATAGAGCTTTCCTATATTTTAAAGGATATTTATACGAACTATCACTTTGAGGAAGAAATTGAAGGAAATCAGGTGATTTTCAATTACCTCTTGAAAGAGGGAATGGCAACCACGCGAAATGCTATACGCCTTCTCGATATGCTGGGATATGAAAAAGAGGTAGTAAAGGAAGCTTCTCAGGCAGCGGCAGATTTTGAGCGCACAGGAGTGTGGGGGAAAATAAAAAACAAAAAAGGAGAATGAAATGCTTGTAAAAATTTATACAGACGGGGCAGCGAGAGGAAATCCGGATGGACCGGGAGGTTACGGAACGGTGCTTCATTATACGGATTCCAAAGGACAGCTTCATGTACGGGAATTTTCACAGGGGTATAAAAAAACAACAAACAATAGAATGGAGCTGATGGCTGCAATCGTGGGATTGGAGGCTCTGACGCGCCCGTGTGAGGTGGAACTTTATTCCGATTCCAAGTACCTTGTGGACGCATTTAACCAGCACTGGATTGATTCCTGGTTGAAAAAAGGCTGGAAGCGAGGGAAAAATGAGCCTGTAAAAAATGTGGATTTATGGAAACGCCTTCTGGAAGCAAAGAATCCTCATTGTGTGACATTTCATTGGGTGAAGGGGCATGACGGACACCCGGAAAATGAAAGATGTGATACTCTTGCAACGACAGCGGCAGACGGTAGTGATTTAATGGACGATACCGGATTAATGGTGTGACGATGGAAAAATAAGGGAACAGCATCAGTGTGCCACTTTAAGTTGTTAAAAAGCAGGGGAAATTTCTTGACAAATAGAATGGGGATTTGTATACTTGCTAATAGTATAAGAAAAAGCGTAGAAGAGAACCAGTAGCATACAAGGAAGCGGACAGAGAGCAGCCGGCAGGTGAGAGGCGCAGGTGGAAGGTATGTGAATACATCTCGGAGCTTCGCACTGAAATTTTAGTAGGCTGCGACGGAATGGCACCCGTTACTGTGCTGGAGTGATAAAAACCGGAATTTCGGAGGGAGTCACTTGCGGAGGCAGAGAATGCGAGTTTTCTGCGAATTTAGGTGGTAACGCGGGACCCGGTTCTCGTCCTAAAATGGACAGGAACCGGGGATTTTTTATTATATTCAGGAGGAAATAGAAATGACAGTTTGGGAAGAATTAAAAGCCCGTGGTCTCATTGCGCAGGTTACAGATGAGGAAGAAATTAAAGAAATGGTAAACCAGGGAAAAGCGACTTTTTATATTGGCTTTGACCCTACGGCAGATAGCCTTCATGTAGGACATTTTATGGCTCTTTGCCTGATGAAACGTCTTCAGATGGCAGGAAATCGTCCGATCGCTCTTTTAGGCGGCGGAACCGGTATGATTGGAGATCCTTCCGGTCGTACAGATATGCGTCAGATGATGACAAAAGAGACAATTCAGCACAATATCGACTGCTTTAAAAAGCAGATGGAGCGCTTTATCGACTTTTCTGAAGGAAAAGCAATGATGGTAAATAACGCAGACTGGCTGATGGATTTAAATTATGTGGAGCTTCTCCGCGAGGTAGGACCACACTTCTCTGTAAACCGTATGCTTACAGCAGAATGCTACAAACAGCGTATGGAGAGAGGATTAAGCTTCCTGGAATTTAACTACATGATTATGCAGAGCTATGACTTCTACATGCTGTACCAGAAATACGGCTGTAATATGCAGTTTGGCGGAGACGACCAGTGGAGCAATATGCTGGGAGGAACAGAGCTGATTCGTCGTAAGCTTGGAAAAGATGCATATGCTATGACAATCACACTTCTCTTAAATTCTGAAGGAAAGAAAATGGGAAAAACACAGTCCGGAGCAGTATGGCTTGATCCGAATAAAACTTCTCCATTCGATTTCTACCAGTACTGGAGAAATGTGGACGATGCAGACGTGATTAAATGTATGCGCCTTCTTACTTTCCTTCCGCTGGAAGAGATTGATGAAATGGCAAAATGGGAAGGAAGCCAGTTAAACAAGGCAAAAGAAGTACTTGCATATGAGCTTACAAACCTGGTTCACGGAGAAGAAGAGGCAAAAAAAGCGCAGGAAGGTGCGAGAGCGCTTTTTGCAGGCGGTGCAAATACAGATAATATGCCGACAACAGAGCTTTCAGATGAGGACTTTGCAGAAGACGGAACCATTGATCTGATTTCTATGCTTGTAAAGGCAGAGCTTGTTCCTACCCGTTCTGAGGGACGCCGCGCTATTGAGCAGGGTGGTGTGTCTATTGACGGAGAAAAAATTACAGATATTAAGCACACAGTTTCCAAAGACGCGCTTACAGGAGATGGTGTTGTTCTGAAACGAGGCAAGAAGAAATTTAATAAAGTTTGTGCAAAATAAGCACTTTAGGAGGATATAAAAATGAAAAAATACGGAGTAAACGAGCTTCGTAAGATGTTCCTTGATTTCATGGAAAGCAAAGGGCATCTTGTGATGAAAAGCTTTTCCCTGGTTCCGCAGGGAGATAAGAGTCTTCTTTTAATCAATGCAGGTATGGCTCCTTTAAAACCATATTTTACAGGTGCAGAAATTCCGCCGAGAACAAGAGTTGCTACCTGCCAGAAATGTATCCGTACAGGCGATATTGAAAATGTGGGAAAAACAGCACGCCACGGTACTTTCTTTGAAATGCTTGGAAACTTCTCCTTCGGAGATTACTTCAAAAAAGAAGCGATTGCCTGGTCCTGGGAATTTTTAACAGAAGTAGTAGGACTTGATCCGGAGCGCCTTTATCCGTCTGTTTATCTGGAAGATGACGAAGCGTTTGAAATCTGGAATAAAGAGATTGGAATTCCGGCGGAGCGTATTTTCCGTTTTGGAAAAGAAGATAACTTCTGGGAGCATGGTGCAGGTCCGTGTGGTCCGTGTTCTGAAATTTATTATGACAGAGGGGAAAAATACGGCTGTGGTAAGGAAGGCTGCACAGTGGGATGCGAATGCGACCGTTATATGGAAGTATGGAACAACGTATTTACTCAGTTTGAAAATGACGGAAACGGTAACTACGAAACTCTGAAACAGAAAAATATTGATACAGGTATGGGATTGGAGCGTCTTGCAGTTGTTGCTCAGGACGTAGATTCTATTTTTGACGTGGATACTATCTGCTCTCTTCGTAACCTTGTATGTGAGATTGCAGGAAAAGAGTATGGAAAAGTATATAATGACGATGTTTCTATCCGTCTGATTACAGACCATATCCGTTCTGCAACATTTATGATTTCTGACGGTATCATGCCTACAAACGAGGGAAGAGGATATGTACTTCGCCGCCTGATCCGCCGAGCTGCTCGTCATGGACGTCTTCTTGGCATTCAGGGAGATTTCCTTGCAAAATTAAGTGCAGAGGTTATCAACGGTTCAAAAGACGGTTATCCGGAGCTTGAGGAAAAGAAGGACTTTATCTTTAAGGTTCTTACAAATGAGGAAAACCAGTTTAATAAGACTATTGATCAGGGACTTCGTATTCTTTCCGATATGGAAGAAGAGATGAAGGCAGCAGGAGAGAAGACTCTCTCCGGAGAAAATGCGTTTAAATTATACGATACTTACGGCTTCCCTCTTGATCTTACAAAAGAAATCCTGGAAGAAAAGGGTTACGGAATCGATGAAAAAGGCTTCCAGGCTGCAATGGAAGAACAGCGTGTGAAAGCTCGTGAAGCTCGTGAAGTCACAAACTATATGGGTGCAGATGCTACCGTTTACGATGAAATCGATGCTTCTGTCACAACAGAATTTGTAGGATATGAACATCTTTCTTTTGATTCCGAGGTTACAGTTCTCACAACAGAGAATGAAATCGTAGCTTCTCTTATGGAAGGACAGAAGGGAACGGTATTTGTAAAAGAGACGCCTTTCTATGCAACAATGGGTGGACAGGAAGGCGATACCGGTGTGATTGAGACAGAAAACGGAAAATTCGTAGTAGAAGATACCATCAAGCTTCGCGGAGGCAAAATCGGTCACGTGGGTCACATGGAATCCGGTATGCTTTCCCAGGGAGAGACTGTTTCTCTGAAAGTAAATACATCTGCAAGAAGAGATACAGAGAAAAATCACAGCGCAACACACCTTCTTCAGAAAGCACTGAAAACAGTTCTTGGCACACACGTAGAGCAGAAAGGATCTCTCGTGACACCGGACAGACTTCGTTTCGACTTTGCACATTTCCAGGCTATGACACCGGAAGAAATTGAAAAGACAGAAGCGCTTGTAAATGAGCAGATTCAGGCAGGACTTTCTGTAATCACGGATGTAATGGACATTGAGGAAGCAAAAAAATCAGGAGCAATGGCTCTCTTTGGAGAAAAGTATGATCAGAAGGTTCGCGTTGTTTCTATGGGAGACTTCTCAAAAGAACTTTGCGGTGGTACTCACGTTTCCAATACAAGTTCCATTATGCTCTTTAAGATTCTTTCTGAATCCGGTATTGCAGCAGGTGTGCGCCGTATTGAGGCTCTGACTGGAAATGCAGTTCTGGAATATTATAAGAAACAGGAAGCTCTTTTACAGGAGGCTTCCAAAGCTTTGAAAGCAAACTCAGGAGAGATTCTTGAGAAGATTGCGCATCTTCAGGAGGAAGTAAAAACACTTCAGAGTGAAAATGAATCCCTGAAGAGCAAAATGGCACAGGGTTCTCTTGGAAACGTTATGGATAAGGTTGTCGAAGTAGACGGAGTGAAGCTTCTCGCTGCAAAAGTAGAAGGCGTGGATATGAACGGTCTTCGTGATCTTGGTGACAGTCTGAAAGAAAAACTGGGAGAAGGCGTTGTCCTTCTTGCGGCAGTAAACGGCGGAAAAGTAAATCTTCTTGCAATGGTAACAGAGAGTGCACAGAAGGCAGGAGCTCATGCAGGAAACCTCGTGAAAGCAGCGGCAGCCATTGTTGGCGGAGGCGGCGGCGGACGTCCGAACATGGCGCAGGCAGGCGGAAAGAATCCGGAAAAAGCAGATGAGGCAGTAGAAGCAGCAGCAGAAATTTTGAAGGGACAGCTTTCTAAATAATTTTTTTGCAAAATTAACCAAAAGATGTTGACGAACCTTAAGACTATGATATATAATACTAATCGTGCAAGAAAAATACCCAGACAGTTGTATTTAAGCACAATCTACAACTGGAGGGAGGTTAGGTGTGAGTCTATGTCAAATGTAATCGTAAAAGAGAACGAGACTTTAGATAGCGCTCTTCGCAGATTTAAGAGAAGCTGTGCTAAAGCAGGAATTCAGCAGGAAATCCGCAAGAGAGAGCATTACGAGAAGCCAAGCGTTCGTCGTAAGAAAAAATCTGAAGCCGCAAGAAAACGTAAATATAATTAATTGTGCGTAAAAGTCCCTGGCTGTTTAGTCAGGGATTTTTAATATGACAGGGGTCGCTCAGTGATTTTCTGCTGATTGAGGTGAAGAATGATTTACAGAAACAATATTGAAAAGATAAAAAAGAAGAAAAGTGTAATTATGCGCATGCTAAACGTTGTGGTAAAAATATTGTTTAACCGCATTTTTTACGTGGCGCTTGCTCTTTTGATCCAGTTAGTATGGATCTTCCTTATCGCGGCAAAATTTGTGGGATATTCCCAGTATATTTCTATGGCACTTGAGATTGTGACGATTGTTGTTGTCCTTTGGATTGTAAATAAGAAAATCAACCCTTCTTATAAACTTGCATGGACCATGCTGATCCTATGTATTCCTGTATTTGGCGTTCTTTTGTATCTTTTGTTTGGACAGTCGCGAATTGCGACGGTAATGGAAGAAAGCTTTGAAAAGATTCTGACTGAGACAAGAGAGTATTTAAAAGAAAATGTAGAGACAAGAGAAGCTTTGGAAAAAGAAGACCTTTCCGCATCTAGACAGTCATTATATATTAAAGAGTACTCAGGCTATCCTTTAAACAGAAACACAGAAGCAGAGTATTTTCAGGCAGGAGATGATATGTTTCCTGTTTTTATAAGGGAACTGAATGAGGCGAAGCATTATATTTTTATTGAATATTATATTATTAATGATGGAGTGATGTGGCAGACGATTCTGGAAATTTTGGAAAGGAAAGCTGCCGAAGGCGTGGATGTGCGTCTGATGTACGATGGCTTCGGCTGCCTGACGACACTTCCCAATAAATATTATGAGGAGCTTCGCAAAAAAGGCATCAAATGTGTAGTGTTTAACCGTTTCCGGCCTCTTTTAAATATTATTCAGAATAACCGGGATCACAGAAAACTGTGTATTATAGACGGACATACAGGATTTACAGGCGGTGTGAATCTGGCAGATGAGTATATTAATCAGAAGGAGCGTTTCGGACACTGGAAGGATACGGCAATCATGTTAAAAGGCGAAGCCGTATGGAACATGACCGCCATGTTTTTGCATATGTGGAAGGTGGTAAACTGTACAGAGGAAGAAAAGCCATATGATTATTATTTGCCTCATACATTCCACCCGGAGCCGTTTGAGGGAAGCGGATACGTACAGCCTTTCTGTGATACGCCTCTTGATCATGAGACAGTGGGAGAGAACGTATACATGAATATTATCAACAGGGCAAAGGAATACGTATATATCTGTACGCCGTACCTGATTATTGATAATGAAATGATGACAGCCCTTTGCCTTGCTGCAAAAAGTGGTATAGACGTGCGTCTTATGACTCCGGGTATCCCGGATAAGAAAATTGTATTTTTACTTACCCAGTCTTATTACGAACAGCTTCTTGAGGCAGGAGTAAAAATTTACGAATATCAGCCGGGCTTCCTTCATGCAAAATCTTTTGTATGTGATGATAAAATCGGCGTGGTAGGAACTATTAACCTGGATTATAGAAGTCTGTATCTTCATTTTGAAGATGGCGTATGGCTTTATAAAAACAGGGTGATTGAAGATATTAAAGCGGATTTCCTCAATACCCTGGAATACTGCAATCCGATCAGTCTTGAATTCTGCAGAGGACGTTCTCTTCTTGTAAGAGCCATGCAGAGTGTTCTGCGTCTCTTTGCGCCTATGATGTAAATAAAAAAGAAAGACAAAAGTACCGTTTCCCTGGTTTGAGGAGACGGTACTTTTATTTTCGCTTTTATGTTAAAGAGAAAGCTGGCGTTTGATTGCTTGAACAGTAGCCCGATACACACCGTAAAGGAACATACCCAGTACTGCGAAAGAAGTGATGCTGAGGAGAACACTGGTTACTTCGGAATGAGAAATTCGGTTATCGTTTATGAACAGAATCATAAAGAAAACAAATCCCATTGCTGTGATACCTACAACAGAAGGTGTTAAAAATACGCTGGTACACTGTTTTTTTACTTCCCGGGTCAGAAAGTCCGGGGACGCTCCAAGACGCTTTAAGTCTTCAAAAAGATAGCGGTTGTTAAGTGCGATGGTCTGGCAGCGTGTGTGAAGAATGATGCAGGCTGCAATGAGACATACAATAAAAATGAACAGGAACATCATAATATAAACAGAATAGGTCATCAGAAAATCGTGGGAATTTAATATCTGAAATACTGGCATATATGCCCATTCTGTCCGGAAAGCAGTAGAGTCTGGGTCGCTTTTTTTGAAACGTTCCACATCGGCGGCAAAATCATCGTATGAAATTCCGGCTTTTTCGTGGTTTGTCTTTGTGTAAATGTCAACGTAGTAAGGCATATAGCAGGAATCGTCCGTTTGGCTTACAATGGTGCGGAACAGATCATAGGCAAAATCGTAATTATCTTCACCGTTTACATTGAAAAGAGAAAGCTTTCCTCTGTATTCCTCCGTAAGCTCCCGGGAAATTTTCTCATAATCGCTGTCGTCCAGAACCATATATCCTTCCCTTTTAAATAAAAGGTCATAGTGAAGAAAACCTGCAAATTCTGTGGCAATCGTTTCTTTTGTCACAGGATTTGTAATGAGAGAGCCGTAAGTAGAAAGATGATAAGTGGCAATTTCTTCTGTATCGGAAATTGCCATGAATGTGCCCGGCAGCACGTCGGTTTTCTGCCCTGTGATGCAGTTAAAAGCGGTTTCTGACATACAGGTTCTCAGAGAGGCAAGTTCATTGTAAACAGTTTTAAAATGTCCGTCCGGCATAACGTACTGTGATTCACCGTCAAAAGCAAGGAAAACATAGTCTGTTTCTGTCCAGTCTTTTAAAGATACGTGATGTTTGTCTGCAATTTCCGTCACTTTTTCTTTGTCCGGCATATCCTGGTCTGCCCGGTAAGGGAAGAGATAGGCGTAAGGCTTTGGCGCATTGGCAGTGATCTGAGGTCCCATCACGCTGAAAATATAACCGGAGGCAAAGCAGGCGCCTGCAATGAGGGCGGTTCCAACCAGAAGGTTATTGACGGTCTGTTTTCCCTGAAATTTCATCATGCTGCGGCTTATGATGTTTTTATAAGGCGCTTTTCTGTGAGGAATCCAGCCGTGTACCACTGTGTGGAGAACCACAAGGTAAAGTCCTATAAATACAGGGGCATAGGAGAGATTTGTCCATGCAGGAGGCATGGCAGAGAAAGTCTTCATGTAGAATGTGGGAGTATAATATCCCAGTAAAAAGCTTGTAAAAATAAGGAGAAAACCAACGGGACCACACCATTTGCCGGGAGTTTTTACAGGCTCGTTTTTATGTTCCTCGCGGATCACGTCCAGAATATCGGTTCTCACAAGGTAGCGGTTTGCAAGAGCCAGTGAAAAAATAACCACAAGAAGAGCAAAAAAAACGGGGATGAATAAACTGCTCAGGTTTAAGTTCAGTACCATATCGGAGCTGTCTACAATAAGAAGTCGAAATCCGTTCCACAGAATCCACACAAGAGGGAAGCCTGCGAGAATGCCTGCGATGGAAGCGGAGGAACTTAAAAACAGAACTTCTTTAAAAAGTCCGGGAGCCAGGCGTTTTTTGGAAGCGCCAAGCGCCATGAGAATACCGAGTTGCTTTGATTTTTTGCGGAAAAACAGGCTCGCTGCATAAATCGTAAAAACGCCGCAGCCAAAAAGTGTCAGCACAAAAATGGCTATCATCTGTTTTCTGCTGTCTCCTCCTTCCGGAAATACAAGCTGTACTGTAGGGGAGAGCATGAGGATTGAATAAGCGGAAATCAGCATCAGTGCAATAAAATTGCAGAACAGATAAAGTCTTGCCTGTTTATAATCTGCTTTTTGAAGTTTTCTTTCCAGATCTTTAATTGTCTTCATAATTCTTCACTCATTTCTTTGATAGTGTCCAGAAGCTGGCTGTGGAAAAGATGCTGGCTTCCGTGATTTTCAAGTTGTTTGTAAATGATTCCATCCTTTAAAAGGATTACCCGGTCACAGAAAGAGGCGGAAAAGCTGTCGTGGGTTACCATAAGAATGGTTGCGTCCATCTGGGAACGCGCTGCCTCAAAGGATTCAATGACTTTAAGACTTGATTTGCTGTCAAGATTTCCTGTAGGCTCATCTGCCAGAAGAAGGAGAGGGTTATTAATGAGGCTTCTCGCAACAGCCGTGCGTTGGCGTTCTCCACCGGAAACGTCTGCCGGATATTTGTTTTTTATGTGTTCGATACCAAAAAGAGAGAGAAGCTTATCTACCCGCTTCAGGGCGTCTTTTCCCACATCTTCTTTTATAATTCTGGGAATCAGAATGTTTTCCCGTATGGTAAGCCCGTCAAGAAGCATGAAATCCTGAAATACAAAGCCAAGCTTTTCATTGCGGACTTTTGAAAGTTGTATTTCGTCGAGAGCCGCGATGTTTTGTCCTCCCAGAGTGATGCCTCCCTTATCAAAGGGAATATAGCAGGAAATACAGTTTAAAAGTGTGCTTTTTCCGGAACCGGAAGGTCCCATAACAGCCACAAATTCCCCTTTCGCAACCTGAAAAGAAATGCCTTTCAGAACAGGGTACTGTATTTTGCCGGTGTAATAAGATTTTTCCAGATTTTTTACGTATAACATAATCATTACCTGCCTTTCATTTGTTGAAGGAATCGTACCATAAAAAGAAAATGCTGTGGAAAGGGTATGTCATATCCTGCGTTTTTATTGTAAAGTTTTGCACGGCGCTGCAAAGTCTGTAAAGTTTTGCGCTACTGATGTAAAGTTTGGTAGCCGCCCGGTTGCAAACAAAAGGTGGGAATGATAAAGTATAAAAGATAAAATACGGAAGGAGAAAAAATATGCTTCGGATTGCCATATGTGATGATGATATAAATGCAAGAGATGCGCTGCGTATTCAGCTTGAGAGTATTCTTATGGAAGAAACAGAAAAAATCGTCTATGAGTTTGTTTCCGGACAGACGGTGGTAAACTGGCTTTTAAAACATCCGGGAGAGATTGACCTTTTGTTTCTTGATGTGGAAATGCCGGGGTTAAACGGAATGGAGACAGCAGAAAGAATACGGAAATTTGATAAAAATATGATTCTTGTATTTGTGACGGGATATACAGACTATGTATTTGACGGGTATCGTGTGGGCGCCCTTGATTACGTGATAAAGCCTGCGGGAAAAGAGCGGCTTTATGAGATTATGAAACGTGTGCGGGAACAGCTTTTTTTACAGCTGAAAGAGAATTTCGTGTTTCAGAATATAGATGGAACATATCGTTTTTCATATGAAGAAATTTTATATTTTTACAGCGAGAGACGGCAGGTTACGGTTGTGACAGAACGGGGAGATTTTACTTTTTACGGAAAATTAGGTGAGGTGGAAAGTGAGACGGGCGGAGATTTTGTGCGGATTCATCAGAGGTATCTTGTAAATGGAAAAAAGGTAAGCCATATCGGAAGCACTTCTCTTCTCATAGGCGAGGGAGACAAGGTGGCGGAGCTTCCTATTAGCAGAGGACTTCGTGAGGCGGCATCGTCAAAGCTTGCAAGAATATTGTTGAGAGGATAAAACAGATGAAAGTATTTCCCTTATTAATCGGAGCAAATGTTTTAAATTATTTTACAGTTACTCATTTTGTTCAGGTGAAAAAGAAGTGGTGGGCAAAAATCGGTATTTTTATTGTTCCTTTTCTTCTTACAGGTATGATCATGTACATTGGAGAATGGACAAATTTTCCGCCTACTTTTGGAGTGGTCTTGCTTGGAACATATCTTTGCTGTGAGGGGAGCAGTCTGAAAAAAATAACCTTCGGACTTCTGAGTGTTACCGTGTATTGTACGGCAAACGCCCTGTTTGATAATTATCTTGATATAAGTGATTCGGATAGATATTGGGGGAGGTTTCTGTTTGCTGTCGTTTTGTTTGTGGGAATGAAGCTGTTTTTTCGTTCTGCAGACAGGGAAGAAGAGCTTTCCTCTTCTATGTGGGGACTTTTAATCCTTCTCATTCTGACACCCCTTGGGATTGTGTTCAGCGTGATTCTTCTCACAAATAGATACGGCTGGGCAAGGGAGGCAGAGAGGTTTTTATGTGTGCTTCTGCTTATAGCGCTTTTTGCAGTGATTGGACTTTTGTGGACGGTACAGGTTTTAATGCGGCAGAAAAGGATGGAGCGGGAGCATATGTACATGGAAATGAACCGGAAATATTATGAAATAATGGAGCAGCAGCATTTTGAAATCCGCCGCTTAAAACATGATATGGCAAATCATCTTCAGGCGATATTGGGGCTTTCAGAAGAAAAAAGGGAGGCGTATATTCAGGAATTAATAAAAGGACATGGAGTTTCCGGCACTTTAAATTACTGTAAGGATTCTACAGTAAATGCAGTTCTTGCCTCCAAAGAGCAGTTTTTGAAGGAAAAACAAATTGCGCTCAAATATAAAATAGACATTCAGGAAGAACTTCCCTTCGAGAAACCGGATATTTGTGCCATATTTGCAAATGCCCTTGATAATGGGGCGGAGGCAGTAGAGCGGGAGGGGTTTTTGAAAGAGAAACGATGGATTTCACTGGAAAGCCGATTTCAAAAGGGAATGTTTGTGCTTTCTGTAAAAAATCCGTCTTTTGTAAAAGTGACGGCAGGAAAGCTCCCGGATACCGGAAAAAGAGACAGGAAAAATCATGGAGTAGGCTTAAAAAGCATACAGGAGGCGGTAAAGCGGTATCAGGGAAATATGGAACTTCACACGGAGGATGGAATCTTTGAATTGTTTCTCTGGATACAGTTTCCTGACAGTTGACAAATTCTACAAAAAGCTTCATAAGACTCCATTGCTGAACGGAAAAAACAGAGGTACACTGAAAAGCAGAAAGGAGAGAAAATGAAAGAGTTAAATATAGGAACTGTACTTGGAGAGCGTAGAAGAGAAAAAGGAGTAACTCAGGAAGAGGTAGCGGCTTTTGTAGGGGTTTCCAAAGCATCTGTTTCCAAATGGGAAAACGGACAGAGCTATCCGGATATTACGGTACTTCCTGTTCTGGCCTCTTTTTTTCATATTACCATAGATGAGCTTTTAGGGTATCGTCCCCAGCTTACGGAAAAGGAAATCTGGGAATCTTATCGGTATTTTACCCGGTGTTTCGGGGAAGAGCCGTTTTGTGATGTGATGGAAAAAGTAAGAGCGCTGATAAGAAAATATGATGCCTGCTATCCTCTGTTTCTTGCGATGGCGCAGCTTTTGTTTAATCACTGGAATCTGGCGGCGTCCAGAGAGGAGGGGTTTCTCGTTTTAAAAGAGGCGCAGGAACTTTGCGTCCGCGTCCAGAGAGAAAGCGAAGATACCCTTCTGAAAAAAGATGCTATTGCGCTCGAAGGATTTTTGGCTGTTATGAAACGGGAACCGGAGCGGGTTCTGGAACTTTTCGGGGAAAAACTCCGTCCAAGAATTTCTTCGGAAATTCTTCTGGTAAGCGCCTACGGTCTTCTCGGAGAAAAAAAGAGAGCGCTTAAATACTGTCAGGCGCTTCTGTATGAATGTGCAGTGGAGATGATGGATCTTCTGGCAAATTATCTGGCTCTTTGCGGGGAAGATAAAAAAGAACTCTGTTTTTCGGCTGTGCATGGAATGGAGGCGGCATTTTCTCTGAAAAATCTTCTTCCTCATAAAATCATTAATCTATATATGATGGAAGCCATTTATTATGGAGAGCAGAAAAACAGGGAAAAAACGATGACGTCACTTTTGGATTATGTGGAGACGGTCCGGAAAAACTGGAAAGATTTTACCATTCACGGAGATGCGTTTTTTGATCTTCTGGAAGAATGGCTAAAGGAGACGGGAATCAGTCGGCAAATGCCAAGAAATATGCAGTTTGTCCGGGAGCAAATTATAAGAAGTGTGCAGGAAAATCCTGTATTTGACTTTCTGAAAGAAGAAAAGGAATTTCGTATTCTTATAAAAAAACTTGAAAATCTGCAGACAGAAGAGAGGGATTGATATGAGTGCGGTTTTGGAAATCAAACATTTTTATAAGACATATAAAAACGGAAAAAAAGCAGTGGAGGATTTGAATCTTTCTGTACAGCCGGGAGAAATTTACGGGTTTATCGGGCAGAACGGAGCCGGAAAAACAACGACAATCCGGGCAGTGACAGGGGTAATGGATTTTGATAAGGGAGAGATTTTTATAGACGGCCATTCTGTAAAAAAAGAGCCGGTTCACTGTAAATCGGTTACAGCTTATATTCCGGACAATCCGGATTTATATGAATTTCTGACAGGAATCCAGTATCTGGAATACATGGCGGATATATTTCAGGTAGAGGAACAGACGAGAAAGCAGAGGATTCAGAAATATGCAGAGCTTCTTGGAATGACGGAAAGTCTTGGGGATTTTATTGGAAATTATTCTCATGGAATGAAACAGAAAACAGCTCTTATCGGAGCATTTCTTCATAAGCCGAAACTGCTTGTTCTGGACGAGCCTTTTGTGGGATTGGATCCGGAAGCGTCCTTTCATTTAAAAAATATGATGCGAAAGCTCTGCGAAGAGGGCAGTAGTATTTTCTTTTCCACCCATGTTCTTGAGGTGGCTGAAAAGCTCTGTCATAAGGTTGCCATTATTCAGAAAGGCAGGCTGATAGCAGATGGAACAATGGAAGAAGTAAAAGGAAATGCAAGTCTTGAGGAGGTATTCCTGGAGGGCGTGGGAAATGAAAAATAAAGTGTGGCTTCTCGCAAAAATACAGCTTATGCGCGTGTGGAATCCGGAGTTTTTTAAAGACAGGGGACTGCGGAAAAAGAGAAAGCGTTTTCTTCTTCTCTCTCTTGGAATGGTGGGAATCGGCGCTTTGATCATGTTTTACAGCGCACTGATTTCTCTTGGGTTTGTGCAGATGGGAATGGGGGGAGCCATTCCTGTTGTGATGATGGGAATATGTTCTCTTCTCCTCATTGCGATTTCCTTTATGAAAAGTGGCGGCACGCTGTTTGGCGGAAAAAATTTTGATATGGTACTGTCGCTTCCTGTGACAGTGCGGCAAGTGGTGCTTTCCAGAATGCTGTTTCTCTACGGAGCGGGTTTCCTTGTGTTTTTTGCAGGCTTTCTTCCGGCGGCTATTGTCTATACAGTCAATATGGGGGCAGGCGTTGGCGAAGTGTTTAATCTTCTTCTGGCTGTGGTACTGGGGCCGTGTATTCCTGTTGTACTGTCTCTTGTGTTGAGCGTACTGGTTATGCTTCTTGCAGAGAGGCTTCCCCAAAGAGAAATTTTTGTAATTGTCTTAAATGTGGCAATTTTTGTGGGGATTCTATTCTGGACGGGGAAGATTTCTGTGACAATGGACGAGAAAGCCTTGATGAATATGGGAAAAGCGCTGGCGAATGGAGTGACTTCTTTATATCCTCCGGCAGGTGTGGCGTTTTCTTTTCTGGAAAAGGGAAGCATTTGGGGAACGCTTCTTTTTGCTGTTCTGTCGATTGCTCTGTTCTGGGAATTTGTAATTTTAGTTTCCCGTTTTTATGTAAAAATTAATGAAATGTTTTCTTCTTCTAAGAGCAAGAATGCGGGAAAGGTTACATATGGAAAGGGAAGCACAATCCGGAAGGCTCTTCTTAAAAAAGAATGGAGAAGACTTCTTTCCTGCCCGATTTATGCCATGAATACAGTGGTGGGCTATGTGCTTATGATTTTGCTTGGTATTATGGTTCTTACTATGAAGGAAGAAACATTAACAGGAATGCTGGATATTCCGGAAATCGAAAATCAGCTTACCAAAGCATTTCCGTTTATCATAGCAATGTGCACCGGAATCGCACCTATGACTGCGCCCTCTCTTTCTCTGGAGGGGAAAAGCCGATGGATTATGTGCAGTCTTCCGGTAAAATCCATAGAAATTTTTCGGGCAAAGATTACGCTGAATCTTTTATTTGCAGTACCGTCCGCTCTTTTGTGTAGTCTTTGTGTATTAATAAAATTTCCGGGAACGGCAGCAGATAATATCCTTCTTTTTGTTTTGCCTCTTGTCTTTGGTGTATTTACAGCAGTATTTGGAATGGCAGTTAATGTAAAATTTCCAAGCTACGACTGGACGCAGGAAATTCAGGCAGTAAAAAATTCGGCATCTGTTTTAATCTGTGTATTTACAGGCATGTTTGCAACGCTGCTTCCACTTATGATTGTGATGGCGATTCCTGCACTTCGTGCGGTAATTTCCTGGGGATTTGTGATTGTTTCGGCAGGACTTTCGGTGATGCTCTGGAAGCGTCTTGAAAAAGTAAGATTTTGGGTGTGAGAAAGTAGTCGATGAGGTTGAGGCACAAATTGTGAGGGAGAATTTTGGTTTGTTTCAATTTATGATAGAAATTATGATAAAAAATTTATAATTGCGTGTCGGAAAAGATATTTACGAAAAGAACAATTTGTGCTAAAATAAGAATACATCATCGAAAGGGGGAGTCACATGACAGATAGTGAGCTATTGCTGGCGATTCACCAGAATATGCAGACAATGAAAACAGATATGGCAGAGTTGAAAACAGAAGTCGGCGAGCTGAAAGAAGACATGTCAGGCTTAAAGGCGGAAGTTGGTGAGTTGAAGGCAAATGTGTCAGGCTTGAAGATGGAAGTCGGCGAGTTGAAAGAAGACATGTCGGGTTTAAAGGTAGAAGTTGGCGAGTTGAAAGAAGACATGTCAGGCTTAAAGGCGGAAGTTGGTGAGTTGAAGGCAAATGTGTCAGGCTTGAAGATGGAAGTCGGCGAGTTGAAAGAAGACATGTCGGGTTTAAAGGTAGAAGTTGGCGAGTTGAAAGAAGACATGTCAGGCTTAAAGACGGAAGTCGGCGAGTTGAAGGCAAATGTGTCAGGCTTAAAGACGGAAGTTGGCAAATTGAAAGAAGACATGTCGGGAATCAAAACAGAAGTTGCTAAGTTAAAGACAGATATGTCGGGATTAAAGACAGCAGTCAGCAAAATTACGGCAGATGTAGAAGTACTGAAAACGGAAGTTATTGATTTGAAAGGAAATGTATCAGAATTAAAGACAAATGTGGAAAATCTGCAGTCTGAAACACAAATGATGAAGACGAACCTGAAAGTATTAGAATCAAACGTTAAGATGATGAGTACAGAAATACAAGAGATAAAAGTGGAAACAGAGAATATGAACCATAAAGTTATAAATATAGAAATGGTTCTTGAAAATCAGACAAATTATAATATCCGACTGTTAGCGGAAAATCATATGAGTCTGGTAGAAAAAATGGATAAAGCTGTTCATGTTTCTAAATGGGAGGCGCTGAATGAGATCAAAATGAATCTTCTGGACGTAAGAGTAGAAAAATTGGAAAAAGGATTTCAGGAGTTGAAAACGCAGATCGCATAAGAGGCGTTGTGTGAAAGGTGTAAAGTTTTGAAAAGAACTTTGCACCTTTTGCGAGGGCACGTTTTTTTAGGATTAAAGCTCTAAAATTGCTCGATAGTGAGAGGAGACAGATATGCTTCCGATTTTTGCTTTTTAAAAAAACTGTAAAAAAGTGTTGACAGATGGATTCTTCTGTGGTAATCTAATTGAG